>OHDG01000123.1_pt1 | contig 65162 bp, 60 predicted proteins | sample 1566961 | NCBI WGS metagenome assembly OHDG01 (sample SAMEA3879539, study PRJEB24766) | human gut metagenome | biome: human-associated habitat; feature: feces | place: USA | collected 1985/1987
CGAAGGTATGGGAAAGAAACATGCTAGTCAATACGCCAATTTTGGATGGTTACTAGAAACATAGCGATAAAATCATTAAATTTATAGTGAGCAATATAACATTAAAACGATTATCACTATGTTTACAGAGTCTAAAGTTACAGAAATTATTGTATGGCCGATGATTTTTGTAAGGAATTTACATTACAGCAGGAAAATATATGATTGAGGATAAGAAGACTGATGATATGGAATATTTTATTCCCATCTTCTTACAAGTAGCCTTGGCAAGGTTTATCGCTGCAAGCGATGCGTTAAAGTGAAATGCCAGTTTCCTGAAGTCTGTAGACTGACAGTTTGTCATTCCAGCATGTTGCTTGGCATCACGAAAGTAAAATTCGGGCTGGAAACGTGTCCTGTAAAAGTCCAGAACATCCTGTGCGTTCTGTATTTCTTCCGTAGAGAAATACATCTGTCATTTGTCCGTTCTTCCATCCATAGGATACCATACAGCCAGACTAGCAAAGCGTTTGAGTGCTTTGGAGTATGCTTTCAGTCCGTAAAGTTTACCCTTGTTCACTTTGTACTCGGTACATCTTGTGATGTCCAGATTTTCAAAGTCAATCTTTCTGTCATACAATTTTGGACGTCCGCGTTTTCCTGTCCCATTTTCTAAGGTGGGTAAAACAACACTGCATCATTCCTGAAACAGCTTATAGCGTGGAATCCGTTCTCGCACAATGGTTTGATGAAAGTTGCCTTTGAAAAGAACGCATCACATACGACTTTACTAGAGATACGTTTCAAATGTTCCTGCATGCTGATAAGGGAAGAACTGTACCAGTCTACAAGATTCTTCCCGAAGCTTTCCAACGTTGCGTTGTCAGGTGTCTGTACAGAACCCAAAGTCATACATTCATGGTTGTCAACGTCTATGACTCATATACCGGTTATTTCCAGACCACGTCTGTATTCACTGGCACAGCCAGACCAGAAATAGCCAATCCACGGCGTTTTGCTACCTGATTTTGGAATGAAAGACGAATCAATGGCTATCGCCTTGCGACCACCTTTAAGGTGTTCCCTGATGATGGCTTCATTGAAGGAAAACCAGCCAAAGTCATCATTCTCAAAATTGTTCCGGTATGTCTGTTCCGAGAAACATCCATATCGTCTCATTTGCAGGAAATTGATGCGGTCAGGTATGACCATGAACAATTTTATTGCATCCATGAATACTTTCTGGAAAGATTTACTTATATTTACAACTGATTCGAGAGTATTCCTGCACTCGGATTAGTATTGCATAAGGACTGATTCTTTAGTCATAATTAAAAGTGGTGAGATACTTCTGATTTACTAACAACCAACAAATCATGCAACACTTTTCTTCTTTATTTTCAGCTGTTTAACATATATTTTTATCACTTTTCTTACTCCTGAACGATTCATTCTTGACAGTATTTCAATGATCTCTTGAATATAATTTTGAACCAGATAACACCGATTCTATTGTTTAATTTTAATTTATCGGTAAAAATTTACTGAAGTATTAAGTATAAAAACAGCATATAAATAAATTTACTTTTGCTACTTTATTTTTTAACACTAAATAGTTTTCTTTTTTCTTTAAGATTTTTACATTTGCAGCAGTCAGATACAAGTAATAAATATTATACTGTTTATATAAACAATTTATAATTAATTGCTTATATTCTAGATAAAAAGAGAGTGAGAGAAAATTGTTATATGAAACGACTTTACAAAACGCCTAAACTATACCATTTCCCTAATATGGGAAAATTATCAAGTAAGCAGCTTTCTTTACTTTCGGATAAAGAATTCGCTCAATACATAGAGCAAAGCAGGGAAATAGAGTATACAAAAGTTTACAAAGCAAACCCTAACATCGTAATGCGAGAAGTGGATGGTGACTGTTTACTAATCCCTACAGGTAATGATATAGCCATTAATGGATTGATAACACTGAATCCCATCGCTCAATTCTTATGGCAACAGTTCCAGACTCCTTCTACCATTCCTGAAGTACTTGCCAAGGCAAAAGAAAAATACGATGATGGGGAAGGTTGTATGGAGCGGGACATAAGATGCTTTGTGAATGATTATATTGAAATTAATTTTATAATGGAGGAATAAAATATGAAAGAGAAATGGAATGCACCTAAAACGGTGATTGAGGAGTTTACTCCCAATGAATACATAGCGGTATGTTGGGGAGTATGCTGCGATGTTGATTTAGCAAATAATTATGAAAAGGATCATAGACCATATGGGTCAAGGAAGACTTGGTGGGAGTTGGGCTGTTCACATGACAATGACCATTGTGGAGCAATAGGCAACCAAGTTATAAAAGATGCTAATAACGATGGTAAAGCTGAAAGTATGATAGAAACAGGCACTGACGGACTAGGCGATTTACCATGTACCATACAAGGTATATCTATCGGAAACGTAAACGTAGGTGATTATATCCATTGGACAACATCTGCTTCAGATGGTAGAGTATGGCATCACCAGGGTACAGTTGTTGAAACAGTGCCAGGTCGCCCTAATGCATCCTAATCTTTATCTAAAAATTATAATCAGATAAGGTCTGCTAACAAAATATATTGTTGACAGACCTTATTTTTCAATTATGCAACACAAGATTTATTTTGTATCCCAACAAAATTTATTATAAAATGGACTCACTGGATGATATAACAGGAGTAGAAAAGTATCTGGTATTTAAAGCTACACAAGCGCGGACTCCAATATCAGCTTCTTTTGAGCTGACACCTTGCTGTAACTTGCAATGCAATATGTGTTTCATAAGCATGAAACACACAGAGGTAAAGGATTATGGCGGCTTGAAGACTTTGGATTTTTGGCTGAAGCTGGCTCAGGAATTGAAGGAGATGGGAACGCTATTCATTCTGCTTACAGGAGGGGAACCATTGCTGTATCCGCATTTTAAGGAGTTATATCAGGAGCTGAAGAAGATGGGGTTTATCATTACCCTGAATACGAACGGGACTTGCATTACGGAAGAGATTGCCCAGCTGTTTCATGCGTATCGCCCACGACGGGTAAATGTGACCTTATATGGAGCCAGCAGAGAAACCTACGAAAAGCTTTGTCACCGGGCAGATGGTTTCGATCAGTGTATGAATGGTATCAGGCTGTTACGGCAATATAATATCGATACGAAGCTGAATGTAAGTGTCGTCAAAGAGAACAAGCACGAATTTGACGAAATTCTGGCTATAGGCGATCGTTTCGGTATTCCCTCGGAAGTGAACAGTTATATGTTCCCTTGTTCGCGGACTACACGCAACGGAATGGGGGCGATTGATACCCGTCTTACTGCTGAAGAGGGTGGACGGTATGATGCGCTCTACCAGAAACATAAACACAGCAGTGAGTTCAAGGAAGTGATAGCTGCTACATTAAAAGAAGCGGAAGAAGCCGTTCCTTATCAGAATGAAGTAGTCATTACGTGTCGTGCAGGGAAAAGTTCCGCATGGATCAACTGGCAGGGAAGGATGACACCCTGTGTAATGATGGAATATCCGGCTATCAGTTTGAAAGAGGTAAATGTAAAAGAGGCTTGGAAGAATCTGGAAGAAATGATGAAAGAGTTGCCTGCACACAGTGATTGTAAAGGATGTAAGTTGTGGAAACTCTGCCAGGCGTGTTATGCTTCTGTTTCTTTGGAAAAGGAACATAACGGAAATGTGTCGTATCTGTGCCGCTTTACGCAATGTGAATATGATTTTCTGAAGCAACTGATTAATAAATAGTTTATGAGAGTTATCGATACACGTACGTATGTGGGAATGTTACGGGAGCTGACAGATGCAGGGAAAGAGGTCAGCCTGATAGTAGCGGGAAGCAGCATGGCTCCTTTTCTGGTACATCATCGGGACACAATTTATTTTAGTAAGCCCGACAGTCCGCTGAAAAAGGGGGATATGGTGTTTTATCAGCGCACTGACGGACAATACGTAATGCACCGTATTTATAAAATAAAAGGGAAGGAATTTTACATGGTAGGGGATGCGCAGACTGAAATTGAGGGTCCTCTCAATGAAAAACAGATTTTTGCCCGTGTCACAAAGGTCAAACGGAAAGGAAAGCTCATACAGCCAGGGAACTTCTGGTGGTGGTTCTTTGCCAAGGTATGGCTCAGTCTGGTTCCTGTACGTCCGTTCATCATTAAAATATATGGCTTATGTTCTCGTTCTTAGCATTTTTAGTAACTACTCCGGTTACATTTATCTTGCTTCCGTTACTTGTCGGGCTAATAATCAAAAACAGGAAATGGAAGAGAGGACTATATGCTACAGCTATTTTGCTGGCACTGATTTTTACAAATACACTGCTGCTAAAGAAAGCGGAAGAGCAATGGTATAAGGAATACGACCGTCCACTGCCAGAGGGTAAAACTTACAAGTATGGAATTGTACTGGGCGGATACAGTTTTTGGGACTGGGAACGAAATCGTCCGGAGTTCAGCGAGATAGCGGACCGGCTAACGGAGGGAATCCGGCTATATAAGTGTGGCAAAATTGAAAAACTGGTACTGGCCTCGGATGGATCTATCTTTCAGAGTAAGGACGGAAGGGGTTTACAGGGAAATCCACAGGGGATGATGAAGTACCTTAACGAACTAGGCATTCCCAAGGAAGATATCATCATGGAAACCTTAGCCAATAATACCAGAGAGAATGTAACATTTACCCAAAAATTGTTAGGCAAGGAGATGGATACCGCCTCTGTAGTGATTATTACTTCTGCCGTACACATGAAACGTTCGGTCAATGCTTTTCAAGCGGAAGGAATTTATCCAGACTACTACATTACAGACACATGGGTAGATGTAAAAGGACAAAGTATAAGCTTCATGCCTTCTGTGGGGACGCTATCCCAATGGCCAGAATTACTGCACGAATGGATAGGATATATTATGTATAAATTGAAAGGCTGGTAAAATTATAGTACCAATAATTCTTTCAAAGATGATATAAAATATAAAGGTAATTTTTGAACATCAACTTTTCTCTGTTTATGAATATTCATCCCATTATCCAACAAACAAACGGTAGTCCATCCTAATTTATTGGGAGCAATAAAATCTTTTTCCGTATTATCACCTATATAATAATAGATGCAGTCCGGATATTTATTCTGAAAAAACAAATAAGCTTCTAAAGCAGGCTTCGAATAACCAAAACTTTCTGATATAATGCAATTTTCTCGCTGTACGTATTCTTCTAATCCCAATGCTGTTATTTTATTTGACTGAGTAATTTCTCTACCATCGGTAATAATTCCCAAAACATCATTTTCTATCTTAAGTTGATATAAGACCTGTCGTACTTCCTCCGATAAAGAGATATGAGGAACATGTTCCCTGTATCGTGTTAGATATTCTGATAATTCTATTTGCAAATTGTATTTCTCATTTGTATTTAAGAAAGCATTTTCTCCTCGCTGATAACAAGAAAACATATAATCATAGGCATCCGATACATAAAAAGACGCGCTAAGCCAATCTGCTATCTCCCGATAGGCAGACTTCAAGAAATCGATTTCCTTATACAAGGTATCATCCAAATCAAAAACGAACACCTTCTTCTTCATAAACAATTACCTCTGAGTCATACCGAAGCATTAATGTATTATCTTTCCAACCATCTGTATAGGATAGTGATTCATTTAGAAAATATTCTCGTAAAAGATACTCAGGAAAGTTTGCTCCTGCATAATAAGATAATGGGTATCCTCCTCCAAAGCGCGGATTAATTTCAATACCAAAAACTTTATGCGTCATCTCATTATAAAATAACTGTATGCAAATGCATCCTACAACTCCTGGTATATAACTCATACGTTCCTTTAAAAACGAAACCAAATAATTTTTGCGGGTATATCCTTTATTTATTTCTCCGGCTCTGATTTCAACGCGTTCCCTGGGTATAATAGCTTTTACCTTATTATCTTTGCCATAATACATATCTACTGTAAATTCTTTATATTGTGTCTTATCAATATACTCCATAAAAATAAGCTTAGGATGTTGCATTATTTCCGGGGTCAACTCTTCGCTATTCCGAATTACATAGATGTCTTTGCTTAATGATCCGTCATAAGGTTTTGCAAACAAGGGAAACTTTGGATGATACTTATCACGTATTTCTGGAATACAAATATCAAGTTGCTGGAATAATGCTGAAGTCTTCCTTTTGTCACGGCATGCACACACAAAATCAATACTCGAAACAATGACCTCAACACCTTCTTCACGCAATAAAGATTTATTTTCGGCCAACAATGCAAGTTCTGTATCTATAGTAGGAATAATTAAGCCTATATTATTAGTACAACAAATATCGATTAATCTATTTATATAATTATCATCTGTTACTCGAGGTACTTTAAAACATCCATCCGAAACAAAACCGGCAGGAGCCATCTCTGGCTTCATATCTGTAGTATAAACTTTTGCTTGTAAGGACAGCTTTCTTAAAGCTTCCTGAAAAATACGAACTAAGGAAACTCTCTTTCCAGCGGAAGTTATTAAAATATTCTTATCCATCAAATATCAATTTAGAATCCTATATAAGAAACATGTTGTTTTATATAAATATTTGTTATTAATTATATGGTGAATCAACAAAACAAACATATTGCCCATAAGCCAGTGAAATTCCTTTATTCCTTGCTCTAGATTGTCCTCCATTTTCTTGTGAATATAGCAATATCTGAGGATATTGTTTCATATATTCTTTAACAATTTCCTCACTATTATCAGAAGATCCATAATTGATTATAATAATTTCATAATCGTCAATACATAAATCCTGCTTCACTAAAGAATCTAAACATGTCCGTATGTATTTTTCTGAATTATACATAGGAAGTATTATACTAAGCTTCATAAACAATTGACTTTGAGCAAAGAATATAATAAAACACAGGTAAAAAGAAACAACTTTTTACAAAGATAGGAATTTATTACTCAAGAAGATAAATTAATAACAAAATAAATTTACCCAGCATTTCATTTTTTATATTACCTTTATTCCAATACAATAATTTATGAAAGCTATTATATATCGATACATTACAGGAGCTGACTGATGCAGGAAAGGAGGTCAGCCTGATTATAGCGGGAAGCAGCATGGCTCCTTTTCTGGTACATCACCGGGACACAATTTATTTTAGTAAGCCCGACAGTCCGCTGAAAAGGGGAGATATGGTATTTTAATGCACCGTATTTATAAAATAAAAGGGAAGGAATTTTACATGGTGGGGGATGCACAGATTGAAATAGAGGGTTCTCTCAATGAAAAACAGATTTTTGCCCGTGTCACAAAGGTCAGACGAAAAGGGAAATTGATCCAACCGGGAGATTTCTGGTGGTGGTTCTTTGCCAAAGTATGGCTCAGTCTGGTTCCAGTACGTCCGTTCATCATTAAAATGTATGGCTTATGTTCTCGTTCTTAGCGTTTTTAGTAACTACTCCGGTTACATTTATCTTGCTTCCGTTACTTATCGGACTGATAATCAAAAACAGGAAATGGAAGAGGGGACTATATGCTACAGCTATTTTGCTGGCACTGATTTTTACGAATACACCGCTACTGAAGAAAGCGGAAGAACAATGGTATAAGGAATACGACCGTCCACTGCCGGAGGGCAAAACTTACAAGTATGGCATCGTGCTAGGCGGGTACAGTTTCTGGGACTGGAAACGGAACCGTCCGGAGTTCAGCGGAATAGCGGACCGGTTGACGGAGGGAATCCGGCTGTATAAGTGTGGAAGAATTGAAAAACTGGTACTGGCCTCGGATGGATCTATCATCCAAAGTAAGGATAGAAAAGGCTTACAGGGAAATCCGCAGGGAATGATGAAATACCTAAACGAACTGGGTATTCCCAAAGAGGATATCATCATGGAAACCTTTGCCAACAATACCAGAGAGAATGTGACATTTACAAAAAAATTGTTAGGTAAAGAGATGGATACCGCTTCTATAGTGATTATTACTTCTGCCGTACACATGAAGCGTTCGGTCAGTGCTTTTCAGGCAGAAGGAATTTATCCGGATTGTTACATTACAGATCCATGGGTAGATGTAAAAGGACAGAATGTAAGCTTTATGCCTTCTGTAGGCACGTTAGCACAATGGCCGGAACTGCTGCACGAATGGGTAGAATACGCCATGTATAAATGGCGAGGATGGTAAAGAGTTACTTCTTTACGCAACTGATATTCTCGCTTCATTCCGGTACGATAAACTGTTGCAGATTTGACAAATTTTCCAGGGTTCCCTCAGGATCGAAAGTAACAGAAACATCACCTGTCTTTCCCGGAGCAATAGGTTGCTTGACTTAGTCAAGTATATATTATAAAAAATGAGGTATATTTAAATTTAATACATTACTTATCTTGTAAGCATAAATAAAGCACTAATTTTAAGATAGATAGTTCAATCGACATAATAATAAAATCATTTTACTTTGATTTTTCATTTTTTTCTTATACCTTTCCATTGTTTTAATCTGATTTATAAAATTCTAATAGTCAATTAGAATAAATAAATACTAGCATATAAATTACAATTATCGCAACAAATAATCTATTAAATTTAAAATTATGATACCTTCTTTTTTCATACAAACAGCTTTAGCGTTTATCTTAGCAAAAACGATTTCGACTAATTGGAAAACATTTCTACAAAATGATTCTAAAGAAGAACCTGATCTACAAACAGAGAATACACTATCCCAAGGCCCCAAAAATAAAATAGAAGAATCACATCATTTTTCTCAAAATTCATTAGACGGTTTTTTTAAGCTACAAAAAGGGATACTAGAAGGAAATGTAACATTAACCTTTTATAGTATTAGCGAAATATTAAAAAAAACATATTGTTCTAGTTCAGATTTAATTCATGATTTTACAATATATGTTGAGATTTATATTAAAGATGCCCAGAAAAAAGAATTCATAAAGCAACGGCTAGAAAAGGATTACGTAAAAAAATGTATTCGATTTTCATTGGGAGAATCTGTCAGAGAACAAGTAGTTGATGCACAAAATAGTCTCAAAAATAATAATGATTTAAAACTAAGAGATTATGCTATAACAATTGAAAATATTTATAATCGTCATTTAGGTGCTCATATTCGAATAAATAATTATACAACTTTACTGGGAAAAGTTGGATGTATCTATGAAGAATTATCAAACTATAATAAATCATTAAAACTAACTGATGATATATACGGATATGACCATGTATTAATTTATAAAATTGCAGAATATATAATAGAGCATAAAAATTATTATTTCTGTAGAGGATTATCAAAAGAACGATTAGCCAAAGATATAACAGATAATATAATCAAATATTTGGATGCAAACCCCAAACTTATATCTGACAATTTTACTATTGAGAGTGATTATTTATATAACAAGGAACTTTTATGCAATTATTATTTACAAGGAGAAATTGATACATACTATAATTTATTAAATATTTGCGGAAAGTTATATAATGAGATATATCAATACAATATAAGAAAAGGGATAAGTCAAAAAGGAACATATGACCATAAAATTCCTCAAGAAATAGCATTATGGATACTTACAAAGACCAATTTTACTTTTTTGGGAGATATCACACAAATACAATTGGCCGCAGATATAACTAATAATATATTCTCATTCTTAGAAAACTTAAGAAATGAAAAATGATGAAAGACAGCAAAAAAGAATCATAATTTTAGGAAATGGATTTGATTTAGATTTGGGGTTATCTACTCAATATCAAAATTTTTTAAATAGTAAGTATTTTCAAGATTTAGGAAAAGAAACAAATTTATTTTATTGGTTGCTTTCAAAACATGAGTTTCAAACATGGACAGATATTGAAGAAGAACTAAAATTATTTGCAATAGACCAAAGTCATAGAAAAAGCCATTTTACGATTGATCTTCAAAAGCATTTTAATTCTCTAACAAATGCTCTATGCAAGTATCTTAACTCTTTTGATTATAAAAATCTCAAAAGAGATTCTATGGCATATGCCCTTATCGAATGTATAGCTAATACTGATTGTTACAATATCTATAATTATAACTATACAGACTTAAAAAAAATATATAAAGAACTAGGTTTTAGAGAATTAAATAATTATATTCATGTACATGGAAAAGCAATTGACAACTCTATCATTTTAGGTTTTGAAGATGATGTAGATATTGATACTGATTATAATTTTATGATAAAAACATTCAGCCCTCATTATCATTCATGTCATATACAGCGTAATTTAAAAGAAGCTAAAGTTGTTATTTTTTTTGGTCATTCACTTAGTTGTACAGATTATCGATATTTCGCAGATTTTTTTAATAAACAATCAAGCCTTAATATTGAAAATGGAAACTCTAAAAGAATAATAATTATTACTTATAATGAAAATTCAAGAAGACAAATATTACAACAATTATGGGATATGAACAATAGGCGTACTGGTCTATTGTTTGATCAAAATGAATTTTCAATATTTTGTACTTCGAAAAAACAGGATAGAGATAAATTATTAGAACTTTTTACCTATCTAAGAAATGCATATGAATATGAGCAAGAGAGATATCAAGAATCTTCTGATTAAAATCAATTTAGTTTTAAAATACCAAGAATGAACATTTTAATCAATAAAACAAGAATAATATCATTATTTACACACCATAATTTTCAACATACATGATTTTATTTTCTTATGTCCATATAATGCTTAATATTATTCTTTCTTTTGTTACGTTGGCCCAATGGCCGGAACTGCTGCACGAATGGGTAGGGTATATAGTTTATAAATTCTTATACTCTTAAAGAACCTTAACAAAACACCCTCCATACCCGATTTATTTGTTATTTTGCAGCAAATTAGGGAATAAAGTGAATATACTCAATATAGATACATGTCCTCTCTGCGGGAAAACGCATTTTGAGGAAGTCATGACTTGTACGGACCATTATGCCACCGGTGAAAAATTTACGATTTACCGCTGTAAGGCGTGTGGTTTTTTGTTTACGCAGCATGTGCCCGACGAAAGTGAGATAGGCAGGTATTATGAATCGCCGGATTATATCTCGCACACGGATACGCGCAAGGGACTTGCCAACCGTCTGTATCACTATGTACGCGGTTTTATGCTGGGACGCAAGGCTTCGCTGATAGAGCGGATCTGCGGTACCCGGAACGGCAGCTTGCTGGATATCGGCACGGGTACGGGCTATTTCAGCCATTTCATGCAGAAACGGGGATGGAAGGTTTCTGCCATCGAGAAGAGTCCGCAGGCACGGGCGTTTGCCAAGGAGCATTTCGAGCTGATGGTGGAGGCTCCGGAAGCGCTGGCGGCTTACGGCAAAGGGAGCTTCGATGTGATTACGCTGTGGCATGTCATGGAGCATTTGCAGGATATAAACGGTACCTGGAAGCGGCTTGCCGACATGCTGAAGGAGCGTGGTGTGCTGGTGGTAGCTGTACCTAATCCGGTTTCGTTCGATGCACAGCATTACAGGGAGATGTGGGCAGCGTATGATGTACCGCGGCATCTGTGGCATTTTACGCCTTCTGTCATGCAGCAGTTCGGAGCAAAATATGATTTTATCCTGACCGAACGGCATCCGATGCCGTTTGACGCGTTTTATGTTTCCATGCTTTCGGAAAAGTACCGGGGAAGCCGTATGCCTTTCCTGAAAGGGATGATTAAGGGAACGGAGGCGTGGTTTGCTTCGCTGGTGAAAAAGGAACAGAGCAGTTCCATGATTTACGTATTCAGAAAAAAGTAAGGGTATGAGCAGAAAACCGGGATCTTTTTTTGATATGCAGTTCGTGACGTCGAGCATCAGCACGATGCTTGTCCTGCTGTTGTTGGGGATAGTCGTTTTTTTCGTAATGGCTGCCAACAATCTTTCTGTATATGTCCGTGAGAATATTGCTTTCTCGATTCTGATCAGTGACGATATGAAGGAAACGGATATTCTCCGCTTTCAGAAACAGCTGAACAAGGAGGTATATGTAAAGCAGACGACGTATATATCGAAGGCGCAGGCGCTGAAGGAGCAGACGGAGGCGATGGGAACGGATCCGGCGGAGTTTCTGGGACATAATCCGTTTACGGCTTCCATCGAGGTGAAGCTGAATGCGGATTACGCAAATTCTGACAGCGTCGCGTGGATAAAGGATGAGATTCAGTCGAAGAACAAACAGGTGATAGAGATCAATTACCCGCAGGATCTGCTGGATGCGGTAAACAGTAATATCCGGAAAATCAGTATTGTATTGCTCGGACTGGCGGCACTGCTTACGCTGATTTCGTTTGCGCTTATCAACAATACCATCCGGCTGGCGGTATATTCGAAACGTTTTCTTATTCATACCATGAAGCTGGTGGGGGCCAGCTGGTCGTTTATCCGGCGGCCGTTTTTGCTGCGCAACATGTGGATAGGGATACTGGCTGCTACGATGGCGGATGCGGTACTGATAGGACTGGCGTATATGCTGGTGCATTATGAACCGGACTTGCTGGCGGTGGTTACACCGGGAGTGATGGTTGTGGTGATGGGAGCAGTTTTTGTTTTCGGGGTGCTGATTACTTCGCTCTGTGCACTTATTTCCATCAACAAGTATCTCCGCATGAAAGTGAGTGAATTGTATTATATATAATAGGTGAAACTAACCAATCAATTTTTCTTTTCAATATGGACAAAAAGAACTTTGCCTTTGATAAAACGAACTTCATCCTGCTGGCTGCGGGTATGGTGGTGATTATCATCGGTTTCCTGCTGATGACGGGACCGGGCTCTACGGAAACGACTTTCGAGCCTGATATTTTCAGTGTACGTCGTATCAAGGTAGCACCGCTGGTTTGCTTCCTGGGATTTATTTTCATGATTTACGGTATACTGCGCAAACCGAAAAGTATTCAAGATAACGATAATAATCTGACGGAATGAGCTGGATAGAAGCATTGATCTTGGGTATTCTGCAGGGATTGACGGAATATCTGCCTGTGAGCAGCAGTGGACATCTGGCTATCGGATCGGCACTGTTCGGCATAGAAGGGGAGGAAAATCTGACGTTTACCATCGTGGTGCATGTGGCAACGGTGCTGAGTACGCTGGTTATCTTGTGGAAGGAAATAGACTGGATATTCCGCGGACTGTTTAAATGGCAGCTGAACGAGGAAACGAAATATATATTGAACATCGTGGTGTCGATGATTCCGATCGGCATTGTGGGGGTGTTCTTTAAGGATTATGTGGAGGAGATTTTCGGCTCGGGACTGCTGATTGTGGGATGTATGCTCCTGCTGACGGCTGTACTGCTGACTTTCTCTTATTATGCGAAACCGAGACAGAAGGAACGTATCAGCATGAGGGATGCGTTTATTATCGGACTGGCGCAGGCTTGTGCGGTAATGCCGGGACTGTCGCGCTCGGGAAGTACGATCGCTACCGGTCTGATACTGGGTAACAAGAAGGAAACGCTGGCTCAGTTTTCTTTCCTGATGGTAATACCACCGATTCTGGGCGAGGCTTTGCTGGATGGAATGAAGATCATAAAGGATGCTTCTGCGGTAGGTGCGGGCATCAGTACGGCATCGCTGGTGGTAGGCTTCCTGGCTGCTTTCGTTTCGGGATGTATCGCATGTAAGTGGATGATTAATATTGTAAAGAAGGGCAAGCTGATCTGGTTTGGCGTGTATTGTGCCATCGTGGGTATCATCACGATTGTTACAAGCTTGCTGTCATAAACACAAACGGATGAACTTTAAAGAAGGAGAAGTGTTATATTTTGACAAGCCGCTGCGATGGACATCGTTCGCGCTTGTGAATAAAGTGAGGTATCATATCAGCCGCAAGCTGGGAGTGAAGAAAATAAAGGTAGGACACGCCGGAACGCTTGATCCGCTGGCTACGGGGGTCATGATTATCTGTACCGGAAAGGCTACCAAGCGTATCGAGGAGTTCCAGTATCACACCAAGGAGTATATCGCTACGCTGCAACTGGGGGCTACAACTCCCTCGTACGACCTGGAAAAGGAGATTGATGCTACGTATCCGACGGAGCATATCACACGCCAGCTGGTGGAGGATACGCTGAAGAATTTCGTGGGAACGATAGAGCAGATTCCGCCGGCTTTTTCGGCTTGTAAGGTGGACGGCAAACGTGCATACGACCTTGCCCGCAAGGGGGATGAGGTGGAACTGAAACCGAAGACGCTGGTGATTGATGAAATTGAGTTGCTGGAATGTAACCTGCCGGAAATCAAGATTCGTGTGGTATGCAGCAAGGGAACATATATCCGGGCGCTGGCACGCGATATCGGTGAAGCGCTGAACAGCGGAGCGCACCTTACCGGACTGATACGGACACGGGTAGGGGATGTCAGACTGGAGGACTGCATGCAGGTGGATGACTTTGAGGCATGGCTCGACCAACAGGATATAGAAATTACAAACGATTAAGGAAAGGATAATAAGATGAAACTGTCACAATTCAAATTTAAGTTGCCGGAAGATAAGATCGCACTGCATCCGGCGAAGTACAGAGATGAGTCGCGACTGATGGTGGTTCATAAGGCTACCGGAGAGATTGAACATGTGGTATTCAAGGATATCTTGAATTATTTTGATGACAAGGACGTATTTATCTTTAATGATACAAAGGTATTTCCTGCACGTTTATATGGTAATAAAGAAAAGACCGGAGCACGTATCGAGGTGTTCTTGTTGCGTGAGCTGAATGAGGAACTGCGCCTGTGGGATGTGCTGGTAGACCCGGCTCGTAAGATACGTATCGGAAACAAGCTTTATTTCGGAGATGATGACTCGATGGTGGCGGAAGTAATCGATAATACGACTTCACGCGGACGTACACTCCGTTTCCTGTACGACGGACCGCACGATGAGTTCAAGAAGGCGCTTTATGCGCTTGGTGAACCGCCATTGCCACCGTTTATCCACCGTCCGGCTGAACCGGAGGATGAGGAACGCTTCCAGACAATCTTCGCGAAGAATGAAGGGGCTGTAACGGTACCGGCTGCAGGATTGCACTTCAGCCGTGAGCTGATGAAGCGTATGGAAATAAAGGGTATCGATTTCTCTTTCATCACCATGCACTGCGGACTGGGTGGTTTCCGTGATATCGATGTGGAGGATCTTACCAAGCATAAGATGGACTCGGAACAGATGTTTGTGGAGGCTGAGGCTTGCCGCATCGTAAACGAGGCAAAGGATCGTGGCAATAAGGTGTGTGCGGTAGGTACTGACGTTATGCGTGCCATAGAAACTGCTGTGGGTACCGATGGACACCTGAAGGAATTCGAGGGTTGGACAAACAAGTTTATTTTCCCTCCATACGATTTCTCACTGGCTAATGCGATGGTCAGCAACTTCCATATGCCGCTGTCTACAATGCTGATGCTGGTTTGTTCTTATGGCGGATATGAACTGGTGATGGATGCTTATAACATTGCGCTGAAAGAGGATTACCGCTTCGGTACTTACGGGGATGCAATGCTGATACTGGATAAATAAACGGATACCATGGCAAAAGTTTACTTGGGCCTGGGTACAAACATGGGCGATAAAGAAGCAAACTTACGTACTGCCGTCCGATTGATAAATGACAGGATAGGGAAGGTGACTTCCCTATCTTCTTTTTATCGGACTGCTCCCTGGGGATTTGTGTCGGATAATGATTTTCTGAATGCGGCGGCATGCTCGGAAACGCTGCTCGATCCGCTGGAGGTGTTGCATCTGACGCAGGCTATCGAGAAGGAAATGGGCAGAACGGCCAAGTCGGTGGAGGGGGTGTATAGTGACCGGCCGATAGACATCGACTTGCTGATGTACGATGATACGGTGATGCAGACTCCGGAACTGACACTGCCGCATCCGCTGATGGGGGAACGGAGTTTCGTCATGGACCCGCTGGCGGAAATTGCCGGTAAGGTGGTACACCCTGTTTCGGGACTGACGATGGAGGAAATGAGAAAAAGGCTTGCCCAATTTATATAAAGCTATGTTAAAAGAGGGATAACTTTGTAATTATTCCAATTTATATCTGTATTTTTGCAGCCGAAAATAAAAGTGGAAAGATTTGAGTAGCTTGCAACCACGGAAAAAAATGCTAAAACACATAGTATAACACTCTTCCCTGATACAACTATCTACTCTTGTCCGTACACGGATAAACTTTTAATTAATCCTTTTTTAATTTTAAAGACATGGGATATTTATTCACATCCGAATCGGTGTCGGAAGGACACCCCGATAAAGTGGCGGATCAGATTTCCGACGCTGTGCTTGACAAACTGTTGGCTTATGACCCCAGTTCAAAAGTAGCTTGCGAAACGTTGGTGACTACCGGACAGGTGGTACTGGCAGGAGAAGTGAAAACCAAAGCGTATATCGATCTTCAGCGTGTAGCTCGTGAGGTAATCAACAAGATTGGTTATACCAAGAGTGAGTATATGTTCGAAGGTAACTCGTGTGGCGTATTCTCGGCTATTCACGAACAGAGCCCTGACATTAACCGTGGAGTGGAACGTGAGGACCCGATGAATCAGGGTGCCGGCGACCAGGGTATGATGTTCGGCTACGCTACCAATGAAACTGAAAACTATATGCCGCTGTCGCTCGACCTGGCACATAAGCTGCTGATGGTGCTGGCTGAAATCCGCCGTGAAGGTAAGGTGATGACTTACTTGCGTCCGGACTCTAAGAGCCAGGTGACTATAGAATATGATGACGACCGCCGTCCGGTTCGTATCGATACCATTGTGGTTTCTACACAGCATGATGAGTTTATCCAGCCTGCTGACAACTCGAAGGAGGCTCAGCTGAAGGCGGATGAAGAGATGCTGGCAAAGATACGTCAGGATGTCATCGAAATCTTGATGCCGCGTGTTACTTCTGAAATTCATAATCCGGAAGTGCTGAAGTTGTTCAACGACCAGATTAAGTATCATGTGAACCCGACCGGTAAGTTCGTTATCGGTGGTCCGCACGGGGATACAGGACTGACCGGACGTAAGATTATCGTGGATACTTACGGTGGTGCAGGTGCTCACGGTGGTGGTGCATTCTCTGGAAAGGATCCTAGTAAGGTAGACCGTAGTGCGGCTTATGCAGCACGTCATATCGCCAAGAATCTGGTAGCTGCGGGTGTTGCCGACGAAATTCTGGTTCAGGTTTCGTATGCAATTGGTGTAGCGCGTCCGATTAATATTTACGTGAATACGTATGGACGCAGTAAGGTGGCTATGAGCGACGGTGAAATTGCCAAGAAGGTGGATGAAATCTTTGATATGCGTCCGCGTGCCATCGAAGAACGTCTGAAACTGCGTAACCCGATTTACAGTGAAACTGCTGCTTACGGACACATGGGACGTGAACCGAAGGTGATTACCAAGCATTTTGAATCGGCATACGAAGGCAACAAGGATGTAGAGGTAGAACTCTTCACCTGGGAAAAGCTGGACTATGTAGACAAGGTGAAAGCTGCTTTCGGAATTAAATAACTGACTGTTATGTAAATGAATAAAGAGAATGAGGGATATTCCGAAGGGAGTATTCCTCATTTTTTGTCTTGATATACTTCAACGCTGACTGATGAACGATATTAAAAATGTATGTGTGTATAGTGCTTCGAGCACTAAAATTGACCAGTCTTATTTCGATGCTGCCGAAAAGCTGGGGAAAATATTTGCTGAACGGAAGATTAATCTGATAAACGGTGCGGGATGTCTGGGGCTGATGTGTGCTATCAGTGATGCTACGCTACAGGCGGGCGGAACGGTTACCGGGGTGATTCCGCATTTCATGGTGGAACAGGGCTGGCATCACAAGGGGCTTACGCAACTGATTGAAACGGAAACCATGCACGAACGCAAGCAGATCATGGCGGATATGTCCGACGGGGTGATTGCACTGCCCGGAGGATGCGGAACGCTGGAGGAGTTGCTGGAAATCATTACCTGGAAGCAGCTGGGGCTGTATCTGAAGCCTGTCGTTATTTTAAATATCAACCATTTTTATGATCCGCTGCTGGAAATGCTGAACCAGGCTATCGAACAGAATTTCATGCGCCGTGAGCATGGGGCTATCTGGCATGTGGCGGAGACACCCGAAGAAGCTGTAAATTTATTGTATAATACACCTGTGTGGAGCAAAGAAATTCGTAAATTTGCGGCTATATGAGTACCGTCTGCCGTATAGGTGTAAAATATATTGCCGAGAAGATGGACGAGCAGCAGCAAAGACTCGACCAGGCTCTGACAGCAAGCGTACAGGCAAATCCGAAAGCCGGTATGCAGGGACAGCCGTTGCCTTACCAGTTGCGCTCGGATGCTTTCGTTACCGGTATTATCCTGATTTGTTTCGTCCTGTTTTCTTATTCGCTGAAAAACGGAAAGAAATATGTGCTGCAACGGATAAAGGCGCTCTTCCAGTATAAAGAGCGGTTCAGCCTGTTCGATGATGCTACTACCTCGAGCAACCGGTATGTCTTTACGCTGACAATTATCAGTTGTGTATTGTCCGGACTATATATTTATGAGTACATATCCGAAACGGATTTCATGCTGATACGCTCGGTTTCGAACGGACTGATGCTGGGAGTCTATATCGGAATGTCCTTATTTTACATCAGCTTCAAATGGGTGGCTTATCAGTTTGTCAATTGGATTTTTTTTGACAAAGAAAGAAATAATTACTGGATCCAGACCTATTTTGACCTGGTGAGCGGAATTAGTTTCTTACTTTTTCCGGTCATGTTGCTTATTATTTATTTCAATTTGGGTATCCAGACAAGTAAAGTTTTAATCGTTTTTCTCCTGCTTTTTGCTAAAATATTGTTATTTTATAAGTCTATCAGGAACTTTTTCAAACATGTTTATGGTTTTCTGCATTTTATTCTGTACTTTTGTGCACTCGAAATCATTCCCTTAATACTGTTTTGGAAAGGGATCACCTATATAAACAATATTTTGGTTTTAAAAATTTAAGACATTGAAGATTAAAAAAGTTCTAGTTTCTCAGCCTAAACCCACATCAGAGAAGTCGCCTTATTTCGACATTGCTGAGAAGTACGGTGTGAAAATAGATTTTCGCCCGTTTATAAAAGTTGAGAGTTTGTCGGCAAAGGAATTTAGACAACAGAAAGTTTCTATATTGGATCATACCGCCGTTGTATTTACTTCGCGCCATGCAATTGACCACTTCTTTAGTCTTTGTTCTGAGATGCGAATCACGATACCGGAAACCATGAAGTATTTCTGTACGTCGGAAACAATCGCTCTGTACATCCAGAAATATGTTCAATACCGCAAACGTAAGGTATTCTTCGGCGCAACAGGTAAGTTTGCTGATCTGCTTCCGCTGATAGTCAAACATAACACGGAGAAGTATTTTATTCCGATGTCGGACGTACATAACGACGAAGTGAAGAACTTGCTCGACAAGAATAAGATACAGCACACTGAAGCAATCATGTATCGTACTGTAAGTAATGATTTCACTCCGGAAGAAAAGTTCGATTACGACATGCTGATTTTCTTCAGCCCGGCAGGTATACAGTCGCTGATGAAGAACTTCCCCGATTTCGAACAGAAAGATATTGCCATCGGAAGCTTCGGACCTACTACAGCTCAGGCTGTAAAGGATGCAGGACTTCGCCTGGATCTGGAAGCTCCTACGGCAGCAGCTCCGTCGATGACAGCTGCACTGGATATGTTTATCCGTAAGCATAACGCATAAAAACAATTTTAGATTCGGGCACGGACTACAGAAATATACGGATTTCACGTATGAAACAGTAATCCGTGCCTAAATTATTTTATTATGGCAGAACAAGAAAAGCATACCTTTCCGAAAACAGAACGTCTGAGCAGTGTTATCCTGATAGAAAAGCTGTTTGCAGGCGGGAGCAAGTCGCTTCCGGCTTTTCCTCTGCGTATCGTATACATGCCGGTAGAAGGCGAGGAGCTTCCGGCTGTTTCTGTACTGATAAGTGTACCCAAGAAGCGTTTTAAACGTGCGGTAAAGAGAAACCGTGTAAAGCGCCAGATACGTGAAGCGTACCGTAAACACAAGTATCTGCTTATCGATCCGCTGAAGGCTGCCGGGAAAAAAGCTGCCATTGCTTTTATCTGGCTGGACAATGAACTGCATGCTTCTGACGAAATAGAAGAGAAGGTCAAGAAATTACTTCAGATTACTGCGGAGCGTATGCTATGAGAAAGTTGCTGACATACTTGCTGTTGCTTCCTATTTATTTTTACCGGAACTGTATCTCTCCCTTTACTCCTCCTTCATGCCGTTTTACTCCGACGTGTTCGCAATATGCTGTAGAGGCTCTGAAGAAACACGGACCTTTTAAGGGGCTGTATCTCACGATACGGCGATTGTTGCGTTGTCATCCGTGGGGTGGATCGGGATATGACCCTGTTCCCTGAGCTTACTGTCTTTTACTGAATGTTACTGGATATTCATACTCATCGTTTGCCCGCTGATGCTTCGGCCGCCCTGTTGAGCTGTTGCATGCGTGATGTGCCTTTGCCTGAAGGGGCGAGATTTATCTCGGCGGGTATTCATCCCTGGTATCTTACGCGTGAGGATTATCCCCGTCAGCTGGAATGGGTGGTGTCTATGCTGAACGACCGGCGGGTGATCGCACTGGGTGAAGCCGGACTGGACAAGCGGTGTGATACGCCGTTCGATCTGCAGGTGGAGGCATTTCAGGCTATTGCTTTGCTGGCAAGCCGGAACCGGCTTCCGTTACTGATACATGCTGTAAAAAGCAGTGAAGAGCTTATCGCACTGAAAAAAAGGATAAAGCCTGAAAATGCCTGGATCATTCATGGCTTCCGAGGGAAAAAGGAACTGGCTGAAAGTCTTGTCCGGCAGGGTTTTTATCTGTCGTTCGGCGAAAAATATCAGGCTGAGGCTTTGCAGGCCGTGCCAGCCGACAGGTTGCTGCTGGAAACGGACGAGAGTATCTGCCCGATAGAGGAACTGTACCGGCGGGCTGCCTGCCAGCGGAATATCGGGGTGGAACAGCTCGTATCGGAGATACAAGAAACAACCGGCCTTCTCTTTTTTAACCAATAAAATTGGTTATTCAGAGAAAGAGTCGTACTTTTGCCTATCAATCAAATTATTATGTTAAACTAAGAATTTCATTCGATGAATTTTGTAGAAGAATTAAGATGGCGCGGAATGGTGCACACCATGATGCCGGGCACAGAAGAATTGCTGGAAAAGGAAATGGTTACAGCTTACCTGGGTATTGACCCGACAGCTGATTCATTGCATATCGGACACTTGTGTGGTGTGATGATGTTGAGACATTTCCAGCGCTGCGGACACAAACCGCTTGCCCTGGTAGGAGGTGCAACAGGTATGATCGGCGACCCGTCGGGTAAGTCACAAGAACGTAACCTGCTGGACGAAGAAACATTGCGCCATAATCAGGAATGTATCAAAAAGCAGTTGGGCAAGTTCCTCGACTTTGAGTCGGATGCCCCGAACCGTGCAGAACTGGTAAACAACTACGACTGGATGAAAGACTTCTCTTTCCTTGACTTTGCCCGTACGGTAGGAAAGCATATCACCGTAAACTATATGATGGCAAAGGATTCTGTTCAGAAACGTCTGAACGGAGAAGCTCGCGACGGTCTTTCATTCACTGAATTTACTTATCAGCTGTTACAAGGGTACGACTTCCTGCATCTGTATGAAACCAAAAACTGCAAGCTTCAGCTGGGTGGTTCCGACCAATGGGGTAACATTACAACCGGAGCTGAACTGATCCGCCGTACAAACGGAGGAGAGGTGTTTGCCCTGACTTGTCCGCTGATTACAAAGGCTGACGGAGGTAAGTTTGGAAAAACAGAATCAGGAAATATATGGCTCGATCCTCGATATACTTCGCCTTATAAGTTCTATCAGTTCTGGCTGAATGTGAGTGATGAAGATGCAAAACGCTATATCAAGATATTTACTTCACTGCCTAAGGAAGAAATAGACGCACTGATCGCTGAACACGAACCGGCTCCTCACTTGCGTGTATTGCAGAAACGTCTGGCAAAAGAAGTTACTATCATGGTTCACTCTGAAGCTGACTACGAAGCTGCTGTGGAAGCATCGGGTATTTTGTTCGGCAACGCTACTTCGGAAGCTCTGAAGAAGCTGGACGAAGATACGCTGTTGTCTGTATTCGAAGGTGTACCGCAGTTTGAGGTATCGAAGACGGATATCGAAGCGGGTATCAAGGCTGTAGACTTGTTTACTGAAAAAGCGGCTGTATTCGCATCGAAAGGTGAAATGCGTAAGCTGGTTCAGGGTGGTGGTGTTTCACTTAATAAGGAGAAACTGACTGCATTCGACCAGGAAATTACAACAGCTGACCTGCTTGATGAAAAATACTTGCTGGTTCAGCGTGGTAAGAAGAACTATTATTTGCTGATAGCGAAATAAAAAAGGCTTATAACCTTATATGTATATTCTGAATCCCTTGCCCTTACGGGTGAGGGATTTTTTTGTTTCCGTTCTTAATAGAAAAGTAACTTCTTATACATCTCTACGTAACAGCATACCAGTACTTTTAGGTAGTTTTTTAAAAGAAGTCTACTATGAATATTATCTCAGGAAAATACGCAGTTTCGTGTACACCAGAAGGGAGTTATTACGCCTATTCACTCATGCACGAACAGTGTTGCGCTTACGGGGAAAGCGAAGAAGAAGCCCTGGAAAATCTGGAAACAATGGAGTCGGAGTTTCTGGAAGAAATAAATGAACTGTATCAAGAAGCTTGGGCATAAAATTACGACTATGAAAAATCTATTATCGAACGACCGGCTGAAAGCGTATGCTGTTTGCCTGATTATGGTCTGCATCTCTTCATTGTATCTGTTTTATCTAGGATATAATCTTTATCAATACGGACATTAAATAAGTTTAGCATGGAATCACGACGCAATTATCGTACGATTGTTCTTTCTGATATTCATTTAGGAACGTCTCACTCGAAAGTAGAACAGGTATGTAATTTCCTCAGTCAGGCTAACTGTGAACGGCTGATTCTGAACGGTGACATCATAGACGGATGGAGCCTGCAAAAATTCGGTGCCGGAAAGTGGAAGCCTCAACATACAAGGTTCTTCAAAATAATCATGAAGATGATGGAAAACTACGGAACAGAAGTAATCTATATAAGAGGGAATCATGATGATTTTATCGACAGCCTGGCTCCGCTGAAATTCGCCAACCTGAGTATTGTAAAAGAATATATGCTGGAAAGTAATGGAAGACATTACTTCATCACTCACGGGGATGTATTCGATAAGGTAACTACACAGATGAAATGGCTTGCCAAACTGGGGGATATCGGCTATACACTGCTGCTCTGGCTGAACAGTCAGTATAACCGCTGGCGAATCAAACAGGGAAAACCTTATTATTCATTGTCGCAGGAGATAAAGCAGAAGGTAAAATCGGCTGTTTCGTATATATCGGACTTCGAAAAGGTATTGGCTGAATTTGCCCGTAACCGTCAGTGCGAAGGGGTTATCTGCGGACATATTCATCATCCGGAGAATAAAATGATAGGTGATGTGCATTATCTGAACTCCGGCGACTGGGTTGAAACGATGTCGGTGCTCACTGAGGATGAAGAGGGCAACTGGGATATTCTGTATTATTCCGCTGACATGGATAAAGAAAATACAAACAACGAGAATATGGTTCTTACACTTATACCTGCTGCATCATGAAAGTAATATTTATTGTTCAGGGAGAGGGAAGAGGTCATCTTACGCAGGCTATTGCCATGGAAAGGCTTCTGACAAACAACGGATATCATGTGACCGAAGTACTGGTGGGAAAAAGCTTGTCGAAACGGCTCCCGGGATTTTTCACACGTAGCATTCAGGCTCCGATCAAACAGTTTTCAAGTCCTAACTTCCTGCCTACACGGGCTAATACACGGGCCAATATTCCATACAGCCTGATACGAAATCTGCTCAAGCTGCCCGAATATGTTGAAAGCATGCGCTTCATACACCAGCGTATCAAGAAAAGTGAAGCGGATATCGTAATCAACTTCTACGAACTGCTGACCGGATTTACTTATTTCTTATATCGCCCTGCCGCACCACTAGTCTGTATCGGACACCAGTATCTGTTCCTGCACAAAGATTTCCACTTGCCCACAATCAACAAGACAGAGCTGTTCTTTCTGAATTTATTCAGCCGGCTTACGTCACTGGGAGCATCCCGGCGCCTTGCCTTATCTTTCCACTCGATGAACCCGGACAAGAAACAAAATATTTATGTCGTACCGCCTCTGCTAAGACAGGATGTATTCTATCAGGAAGTCTCGCAGCATAATTATATCCATGGCTATATGGTTAATTCCGGATTTGCCGAGGATGTATACCAGTGGCACAAAGAATATCCGGACATACCTCTCCGGTTCTTCTGGGACAGATGGGAAGAAGAGCCTGTAAAGAGAATAGATGATACCTTGTCGTTTTATCAACTGGATGATACGGTCTTTCTCCGGCAAATGGCAGGATGCAAGGCATATGCCAGCACGGCAGGATTTGAATCGATATGCGAAGCAATGTATTTCAGGAAACCTATCCTGATGGTTCCGGCACATATAGAACAAGAATGCAATGCATACGATGCGATGCAGAACGGGGCAGGAATCGTGGACGAAACATTCAACTTGAAACGTCTGCTTGACTTCAGCAAGGAGTATCAGCCGAACTTCAAATTCACTTACTGGGTACAGTCTGCCGAAAGCATTATTTTAAACGAACTGGAGAGTCTTGCTCCTACTCATTTTGAGGAACATATGTACATGGTGGAAGAATTTGTCTAAAATGTAAAAAATCTCTTCTTTTGTCATACACTTGTAACAAGAATGTATTTTCTTTACAAAAAAATATATTTTCCTATGACGCAGAAGAAAAAAGAACTTCCTTATCTGGAAAGAGATATCAGCTGGATGTACTTCAACCGCCGCATTTTACAAGAAGCGGCACGTCCTCATGTGCCTTTGCTGGAACGTATGGCATTTTTGGGAATTTATTCGAACAACCTGGATGAATTTTTCAGGGTGCGAATGGCAACTCAGAACCGTATTGCCGAATGTACGGATAAATCGACTTCACGGGAAAGTGAACATGCCAAAAAGTTGATCAAGCAAATCAGCAAACAAAATACGGAATATACCAAGATTTTCGAAGAAACAATCCGACAGACTACCGAAGATCTTAAAAAAGAAAATATATACTTGATTTCGGATACTGAAGTTTCCAGTGAACAACTGGATTTCATACGCTCCTATTACAAGGAAAAGCTGAGCGGTTCGATTATCCCCATCTGGTTTTCTGCTATCAGATACTTCGACTTTGAAAATGACGAGAATATCTATCTGGCAGTGAAAGTCAGCCGTCAGCAGGGTACGAAACAGATTTCCGACTATGCCTTTCTTGAACTTCCGGTAAACATTTGCGGACGATTCATCCGTCTGCCGGATCATGAAGAGAAAAGTTATCTGATCTATCTGGATGATGTAATCCGTTGCTGCCTGCCTTTGGTTTTCGAGGGACTGGAGTATACGGATTTTCAGGCTTATGCCTTCAAGTTTACGCGTGATGCGGAAATGGAAATAGACAACGACCTGCGTACCGGTACGCTGCAAAAGATTTCGAAAGGAGTAAAAAGCCGTCGTCGTGGAGAACCGCTGCGTGTCATCTACGATGCGTGCATGCCTAAAGATATGCTCAGACGTGTCTTGAAGAAGATGGATCTGGACAAGCTGGATACGGTGATAGCCAGCGGACGTTACCAGAATCACAAGGATTTTATGAAGTTTCCCGATTGTGGAAGAAGTAATCTGAAATATCCTCAATGGCCTCCTATCCTGAAAAAAGAACTGGATGGAAACGACAGTATCCTGACCAAGATACAGAAAAAAGACCGTTTCATTCATGTTCCTTTCCACAGCTTCGACTCGTTTATCAGGGTACTTCAGGAAGCTGCTGTGAACAAACATGTGCAAAGCATTAAAATCACATTATACCGTCTTGCCAAAGAATCGAAAGTGGTAAAGGCACTGATGGCTGCCGCACGCAACGGGAAAAAAGTAACGGTAGTCATCGAACTGCTGGCACGATTTGATGAGGCCTCGAACATCAACTGGTCTAAGAAGATGCAGGATGCGGGAGTCAATGTAATATTCGGTGTTGAAGGCTTGAAAGTGCATTCAAAGATTACGCATATCAAGATGAAAAAAGGGCCGGATATAGCATGTATCAGTACCGGAAACTTCCACGAGGGTAATGCTCGCATGTACACCGACTGTATGCTGATGACGGCTGCTCCACGTATCGTGAAGGATGTACATTCTGTTTTCGATTTCATCGAACGTCCTTACAGTCCGGTCAAGTTCAAGGAACTGCTTGTTTCGCCAAACGAAATGAGAAACAAGTTCATTGCCCTGATCAACAACGAAATTAAAAACAAGAAGGCAGGAAAGGATGCCTATATCAAAATAAAAATAAACCATATTACCGATCCCTTTATGGTAAACAAGCTGTATGAAGCTTCTCAGGCAGGAGTCGATATCCAGCTGGTAGTACGAGGCAACTGCTCACTGATAACAGGCATAGAGGGAGTAAGTGAAAATATCCGGATAAACGGTATCATCGACCGCTATCTGGAACATTCCCGTATATTTGTATTTGCATCGGGGGGAGAAGAGAAAGTCTTCATCGGTTCGGCAGACTGGATGCCACGCAACCTGAACAACCGCATAGAAGTCATTACACCTGTATACGATCCGGTAATAAAGAAAGAAATGAAACACATCGTAGAGGATGGATTTAAAGATACCATGCAGGGACGTATTGTAGATGGAAGCGGAAAGAATCTGTTCAGGGAGGAAGAAACTCCTTTCCGTTCACAGGAAGCATTATACAATCACTACCTAAATGAAAACATATAAATATGAATGAAAACGAAACTCGAAAAACAAACTATGCTGCCATCGATATAGGTTCGAACGCGGTACGGTTGCTGATTAAGGAAATAAAGGAAGAGCAAGGCAAGGCTCATTTCTCTAAAGTACTGATGTTGCGTGTTCCACTCCGTCTGGGATTTGACGTATTCGATATCGGAAAAATCTCAGAAAAAAAGGAGAAAAATATGATCCGGCTGATGAAGGCTTTCCGCCATCTGATGAAGATTTACGATGTAAAGCACTGCCGTGCATGTGCTACCTCGGCTATGCGTGATGCCAAGAACGGTATGGATATCATCAAACAGATAGAAAAAAAGACTGGTGTGCATATCGATATTATCGACGGACAGGAAGAGGCTAAGATTATATACAACAATCATGTAGAGCACATGGAAGACCAGAAGGGCAACTACATGTATGTGGACGTAGGAGGAGGAAGTACGGAAATCAACCTGCTGTCGGAAGGCCAGCTGGTTTGCAGCCGGTCGTACAACATCGGTACGGTACGTATGCTGAACAATGCCGTGAAGGACAGTGAATGGGAGCGTCTGAAAAATGATCTGGCCGAACTGGCTAAGTCGTACCCGCAGACCAATATCATCGGTTCGGGAGGTAACATCAATAAGCTATACCGTCTTGCCGACAAGAAGAACAAGAAGAAAATGACCATGCAGGTTTCCGTCTTACAGGAGTTGCACACACGCCTGAAAGCGCTTTCTCTGGAAGAACGTATGGAACAGTTCGGCATGAAACCCGACCGCGCGGATGTAATCATTCCGGCTGGTGAAATTTTCCTGACCATTGCCAATATTATCGGAGCCTCTTATATCCATGTTCCGGTTATCGGCTTGTCGGACGGAATCATCGACGAACTTTACTTGCAAAACAAAAACAATCAACCTGCCTGAAGCAGACAGACATAAAAAAATGCGGTGGATTACACCGCATTTTTTTATTGACCATAGTCTGATATCATTTCTTATCTATTTCCTTCAGCAATTCGTCTACCGCAGCTTTCAGCTGTGTATCTTCTCCCTTGACAATTGTTTCAGGGGCATTCAGCACGTAGATATCAGGATCGAGTTCTGCATTCTCCAGGTAGCTTCCATCCGGCAAACGGTAACCTACTACAGGAATACCGAACACCAGTGTCGGATCTTGCATTCTCACCCAGTTGACACTAGTCATTGTTCCCGGAACAGGAGCTCCGACCAACTTGCCTAAACCGCGATGCTTATATACCCACGGAGTACCATGTGCATTCGAGTAGTTTGCCTCACACTGCACCATAATAGAAGGCTTGTTCCAGCGGCGGCTCGGCATATCGCAGGCTTCGCGTCCACGGACTACCTGAGTAAAGTATTTCTTTCCGCTGAATAATATCTCGATATCTTCGTGCAGACGTCCGCCTCCGTTAAAGCGTGTATCGATGACGATACCTTCACAATTATTGTACTTGCCCAGAATATCGGAATAAACCGTACGGAAACTTCCATCGTCCATCGATTCGATATGTACATAGCCCAAACGACCGTTTGACCACTTTTCTACATCGGCTGCACGCTGTTTTACCCAACGCTGATACAATAAATCACTGAGCACTCCCTTGCTTACAGGACGTACAACTTCATCCCAGTGTTCTTTGGTCTGTGGATCGTACAATGAAACCAAAATTTTCTTTCCGACCTTATCATTCAGCAACGATGTATAGTCCTGATCTGCCTGAATGGATTCACCGTCAATCTTCTCGATGATGGTTCCAACTTTCGCACGAGTCGTTTTACGGTCGAACGGTCCTTTTTCTATCACTTCAGCAATGCGAAGACCATCACCGGTATAATCCCAGTCGTACAACAGTCCCAGTTCGGCAGTTGCTTCCGTTTTCATATCCGGATAATATCGTCCTCCCGTATGAGAAACATTCAGTTCGCCCAGCAGTTCACTCAGCATTTCAGCATAGTCATAGTTATTGTTGATATGTGGCAGGAACTTACGGTAAGTAGCAGTCATGGCATCCCAGTCTACTCCATGCATATTTACGTTATAGAAACGTGCCTTTTCCTCACGGTATACATTGTCGAACATATATTCGCGTTCGGCAGAAGGCAACATTTTCATGCGGGCATTGAATGTAACCGGCTTCAGTCCTTCGGATGAAGCATCCATTTTCTGCATAGTACCTCCGCCCAGGATAAAGATATTCTTACCTTCCTTATCCATTTCCATGTCAGCCCAGCTGGCATTCATCTTATGCAGCAACTTGGTTTCACGCTTGCGAAGATCCATCTTCCACATATCAAACCCGTCTTCGAATGCTGACAGGTAATACAATTTCTCCCCGTCTTTCGAGATAATGGCCGAAGCTAAGTCAGAAGAATTCGGAGTCAGACGGATGATACGGTCTTCGATACCTTCCGTTTCTACCACAATATCCTTCACCTTCTTTTCTTCCTTGGCATCCTTATCGTCCGATTTTTTGTCTTTCTTAGAAGCCTTATCATCCTTTTGGGCAGCTTTTTCCTGCTCCTTTTCCAGTTCCTTCTGCAATTCGTAATCCTCCTTGCTCAGGCGGAACTTATCGTATGCATCCTGATTGAGGAAAGCTATCATCACATCGTTCAGCGAACCCCATGAAGCATGATTACGCATACCGTAACGCTCGGTAATGAACAAGATGGCATTTCCACCCATCACCCAGCGTGGAGAACCACTTGTATAGCCGCTGTTTGTCAGGTTAATGATCTGTCCCTTTCCGTCAGCACTCACCAAACCTATATCCGAATACGGATCGTGCTTGTTTCCGATAAACTCAAGTGTAAACCATTTGCCGTCGGGCGACCAGGAATAATCAAATCCTCCGGAACGGGTATACCAGGTAGAACCATCCGTTACCTGACGAATCTTCTTCGTATCCAAGTTAACGACCATCAAGCGATTACGGTCCTCTATAAAGGCAACTTCCTTACCATCGGGAGAGAACTGCGGATAATCACGTTCCAGCTTCTTATCATGTATCAGTGGCTCTTCCTCTATCAGAGTAGCATTAGGGAAGTTCAGATCTTCCTTACGGCTGATTTTGGCAATATACAAATCACGCTTACCGTTTCTTTCGCTGGAATATACCAACGAACGGTTGTCTGCTCCGAAAGAAAGTCCACGCTCTGCTTCCGGAGTATGAGTAACCTGTTTGGTAGTTCCATATTCAACAGAAGTCACAAATACCTCTCCACGTACAATAAACGCTACTTGCTTGCCATCGGGAGAAACAACCGCTTCCGAAGCTCCACGAGTGAAACTATAAGAAACAGGCAATTCTTCCTCATCACGAACCAGCGAAACAGCTACCTTTTTCGGTTTTCCATCCACCGGCTGTGTATAGATTTCCCCATCGTATGTATAACAAAGCGTTCCGTCATTTCCCATCGAGAGGAATCTCACCGGATTAGTCTTAAACGAGGTGACAGGCTGTATTTCTTTCGGATTATCCAACGGGAAACGATAGACATTAAACGATCCGCCATTACGTTCACTCAAGAAATAAACCTGTTTGCCGTCAGGACTCAATACCGGATTACGGTCCTCACCAGCTACTTCAGTCAGGTTAGTATGCTTGCCGGTCTTTGTATCGTACATCCATACATCGCGAGTAATGGACGATGTGTGATGCTTACGCCATTCACTTTCTACTCCTTTCTGATCCTGATACAAGAAGAAATCGCCCGACGGAGCATAGCAAACCATTTCAGCCGGTGTACCAAGCATCTGTTGCGTACGTCCGCCCGCTACCGGTACTTTATAAAGCTCAGTCATTCCCGATTTCGGGAAAAGCGCACTCGAAGCCGGGTCCTGAATAGAAGCCGAGAACACAACGTATTTTCCGTCAGGAGTAAAAGTCGACGGTATTTCAGAAGCAGAATTCATAGTCAGTCGCTTGGCTGTGCCTCCGTCGGCAGGCATTATGAACAGATCAAAATTTCCAAAGCGGTCGCTGGCAAAAGCAATCTGCTTGCCATCGGGTGACCACACAGGGTTCGACTCATACGAATCTTGAGAAGTAAGACGCACAGCTTCCCCTCCGGCGGCTTTTACTTTATAAATATCCCCCTTATAACAAAAGACAATTTCTTTACCATCGGGAGAAATATTTACATCACGCAGCCAAAGCGGAGTGATTGCAAATGCTGAAAAAGAGCTAGCTCCCAAAGCTAAAGTTACTAACAGTTTTTTCATGAACATATATTTTATGGTTTTCGCAAAGATAAGGATTAAAGCATGAAGAGAAAAAAAAGTGAAAAATAATTTGGAATATATTAGATAAATCACTTATCTTTGCAGCGTTTTCGAGAGAAAACAAAGAAAGTTTGGACTATGGTGTAATGGTAGCACAACAGGTTTTGGTTCTGTTTGTCCAGGTTCGAATCCTGGTAGTCCAACGGAAAACAGCCACGAGGAGTCCCCGGAAGATTATTCTTTCGGGGATTTTCTTTTATATACCTCCCTTAAAAATATTTACGTATCTTTGCACCGATTTTACAACGTGATTATAAACAATAACTAAGAAGAAAGGATTAACCGTGGCTAAGGACAATGACGTGGTATTAACCCCCATGATGAAACAATATTTCGACTTAAAGGCAAAACATCCCGATGCAGTTATGCTGTTCAGATGTGGCGACTTTTATGAAACGTATTCGGAAGATGCCGTAACAGCTTCCGAAATCCTGGGAATCACGCTGACCAAACGTGCCAACGGACAGGGTAAGACGGTGGAGATGGCAGGATTTCCGCACCATGCGCTCGATACATACCTGCCGAAACTGATTCGCGCCGGCCGACGTGTAGCTATCTGCGACCAGCTGGAAGATCCGAAAACAACAAAAAAGCTGGTAAAAAGAGGTATCACCGAACTGGTCACTCCGGGTGTTGCCATCAGCGATAATGTGTTATCGTATAAGGAAAACAACTTCCTGGCTGCCGTACACTTCGGCAAGACAGCTTGCGGCGTCGCTTTCCTGGATATTTCGACGGGAGAGTTTCTTACCGCTGAAGGGCCTTTCGACTATATCGACAAGTTACTGAATAATTTTGCCCCGAAAGAAGTCTTGTTCGAACGGGGAAAGAAACCGATGTTCGAAGGTAACTTCGGCAGTAAGTTCTTTACCTTCGAGCTGGACGACTGGGTATTTACCGAAGCGTCTGCCCGCGAAAAGCTGCTGAAACATTTCGAAACCAAGAACCTGAAAGGTTTCGGAGTGGAACATCTGAAGAATGGTATCATTGCTTCCGGAGCCATTCTGCAATATCTGGATATGACGCAGCATTACCAGATCGGGCACATCACTTCGCTGGCGCGCATCGAAGAAGATAAGTATGTACGCCTCGACAAGTTTACGGTACGCAGCCTGGAGCTGATAGGCAGTATGAATGAAGGCGGAACCAGCCTGCTCGACGTCATCGACCATACCATCAGTCCGATGGGAGCCCGCCTGCTGAAGCGGTGGATTGTCTTCCCGCTGAAAGACGTGAAGCCCATCAACGAACGACTGGATGTAGTGGAATATTTCTTCCGCGAACCGGATTTCAAGGATTTTATCGAAGAGAAATTACATCTGATAGGCGATTTGGAACGTATTGTTTCGAAGGCTGCCGTAGGACGTATCTCTCCGCGTGAAGTCGTTCAGTTGAAAGTAGCCTTACAGGCGATAGAGCCGATCAAGAATGCCTGTCTGAATGCCGACAACGAAAGCCTGCGAAAAATAGGAGAACAGTTGAACCTCTGCGCTTCCATCCGCAACAAGATTGCCAAGGAAATAAACAATGATCCTCCGTTGCTGGTCAACAAGGGAGGAGTGATTGCCGACGGAGTCAATCAGGAGCTGGACGAACTGCGTCACATTGCTTACTCGGGCAAGGATTATCTGCTGCAAGTACAGCAGCGCGAAAGTGAACTGACGGGCATCCCCAGCCTGAAAATAGCCTACAACAACGTGTTTGGCTATTACATCGAGGTAAGAAATACACATAAAGACAAGGTTCCGGCCGACTGGATACGCAAGCAGACACTGGTCAATGCAGAACGATACATCACGCAGGAACTGAAGGAGTACGAAGAGAAGATTCTGGGAGCGGAAGACAAGATTCTGATTCTGGAAACCCGTCTGTACAACGAACTGGTGTCAGAGCTTGCCGATTTCATCCCCGCCATCCAGATCAATGCCACGCAAATAGCCCGTCTGGACTGCCTGCTGTCGTTTGCCAATGCAGCCCGGGCCAACAAATATATCCGTCCGGTGGTAGCCGACGACGATATCCTCGACATCAAGCAAGGACGTCACCCGGTCATCGAGAAACAGCTTCCGGCAGGAGAAAAATACATTGCCAACGATGTGTATCTCGATACGGAAACGCAACAGATCATTATCATCACCGGACCGAACATGGCAGGTAAGTCTGCCTTGCTCCGACAGACGGCACTTATCACCCTCATGGCGCAGATAGGTTGCTTTGTTCCTGCCGAAAGTGCGCATATCGGACTGGTGGATAAGATTTTTACCCGTGTGGGAGCCAGCGACAATATCTCGGTGGGCGAATCAACCTTCATGGTAGAAATGAACGAGGCGGCAGATATCCTGAACAACCTTTCGCCACGCAGTCTGGTATTGTTCGACGAGCTGGGACGCGGTACATCTACTTACGACGGTATTTCCATCGCCTGGGCTATCGTAGAGCATATACACGAGCACAAGCGCGCCCGTGCCCGTACGCTCTTTGCCACACATTATCACGAGCTGAACGATATGGAAGAGAGCTTCCCGCGTATCAAGAATTACAACGTTTCGGTGAAGGAAGTAGACAACAAGGTCATCTTCCTGCGCAAGCTGGAACGTGGAGGAAGCGAACACTCGTTCGGTATTCACGTAGCAAAGATGGCAGGTATGCCCAAGACCATCGTGAAACGTGCCGACGAGATTCTGCACCAGCTGGAAAAAGAAAACCGACAGGAAGGCATGTCATCGCATCATAAGGTAGAACCTAAAACAGTTCATCAGGACGGAGTACAGCTGAGTTTCTTCCAGCTCGACGACCCTGTACTGTGCCAGATACGTGACGAAATACTGAATCTGGACGTAAACAACCTGACTCCGCTGGAGGCGCTGAACAAGCTGAACGATATAAAGAAGATAGTAAGGGGGAAATAATACCCTCTACCTGCATATTATGATTCCCTGTGCTGCCAGAAAATGATACTCCGGCAACACAGGGAATGCTTATTTGTCACACCTGAACTTAAAATCATTACCTGTTTATATAACCAGGAGAATATACTTGGTGAGTTCTTAAGATTCATGTTAAGACTCGCATTTACATTTCTTACTGATTATTTCCACCAAAGTATATTCATCATAACCCAAAGCATCAGGACAATTCTTACAGTCAGGAGAAATATGTCTAACAAAAACCTTAATCATATATTCAAAACCTTCCTCGTATTGTTCATCGAAACCTTCTATATTAGAGATATGAAAGCGATTTCCTTCAGAATCGGTCACAACATATCCGTAGTCTTGTGCCCCTCCAAAAGGAAGCGGATAAAATAATTCCTTATAGGCTTCTACATTTAAAACCTCAATCTTTATCGAATTTTCTTTACTACAAGAAAAGAGTAAGCTTAGAAACAATAATACCACTCCCAATCCATTTATAATAAATCTAATTTTCATATTTTAGATAGAAATAAACGTTTCACTTCTAACGTCTGCCAGATATTCAAATCCATTAGGAATTTTAATTTTTAAATTATTAATAAAAAGTTATTCCAAATCTAGAATAATAAGTAGTCGCCAATGAAAGAAGTGACATAAACTACATCCACCACAGCAAAAGAAGTAAAACTATAGACCACATAAATTTATCTTATTTGTTAATTATCAATCGAACTTATCCTTTCCATAGATCAAAAATCCAATATAGCCTTGTATCAATCCAATCGAAACAACAGATATTATTACATTCCAATCTCTACTTAAATTCAAAAAAGATAAACCTATAGATACAATTACATAAAGAAATGTACCGCATAAAACAAAAATCAGAAACTTTTTCATCGGAAGGTAATTTAGAATTAGGGTAGAATTTATTAATAATAATCTTATATACAGTTCCTTTCAAAACATCCTAAGGAATGCAGCTGAGTTTTTTCAGCCGGACAACCCTGTATCTTATTTATATTGCCCCGATAATGCAATCCGTACGGAGATAGATTCGAATTGAGCAACCAGCCATAACCTATTCCTGCGGAGACTTCTACCTTTTCAGCGTGGGATGATTCAACTTGGGCATGCAAGGAGCATGCAAGAAAAGTAAACAGAACTACTAGATAAACGTTTTTCATATGCGTAATGATTTAATTTATTCAACATAGCGTAACAATATAAAATCAATCCCCCCAAAATGTCACCTTGAAGAAAAGGAAAATTTTAAGGTTATGACAAAATTAACCTTTCAAAAACATTTTCCATCGGACAAAAGGGGGACATTTTTCTGGAGTAAAAAACATATAATAATCTAATATACAACACTATGCATATTACGCCTTACTTTTTTAAGGGGACATCACGTTCCAGAAGAAGAAAATAGTTAGCTTTCTTACGTTTAAATTCTATGAATTCGATTTTAAGTAATTTCAACTCATAGAAATAGGCTCTCCTTAATTACTATTTTTCTTCCAAATATTCTTATAATCAGAATATAAAATAGTAACGACAAAAGGTATCGCTGTAATCATTACTCTGATGAAAAGTTCTTTAGTATCTCTACTTATGTGGAAAAGTAAATCAAAGATAAATACCAAAGTAAAGGATACACAAAATAATACAACTATTTTTATTATTGATATAATTATTTTATTTTTCATAGCTTAATTCGGCTTTTCGTTTTAAATATGCTTTATATATTTCTTCTTTGGATATATTTTTAATAGTTTCTTCCGTAATCAAACCTTTTGGAAAACTTGTAAAAGCCATCCACACTGCCCTGAATGCCTCCATCATAATTGCCCCGATAATACAATCCGTACGGAGATAGATTCGAATTGAGCAACCAGCCATAACCTATTCCTGCGGAAACTTCTACCTTTTCAGCGTGGGATGATTTAACTTGGGCATGCAAGGAACATGCAAGAAAAGTAAACAGAACTACTAGATAAACGTTTTTCATATGTATAATGATTTGATTTAATATGCCGGAGCAATATATCGCTGTCATATAAACAGTTTCTGATTACCACTGTTCGTTATCACAAAAATACCATATTAATAAACATCATACAAGGAAAAGAGGGTGAAAAGAGGTAGACATCGACAAAGAACCAATGTATTGATAATCAAAACAATAAAATAATTTTTCAAAGAAAAAGGTAGACACAATGAAAAGAACGAGTGCGCGTACTGCTTTTTAAGGTATATTTTAAGCAATTTTCAAGCAATTCACCGACAAAACAATCAAATTATTTATATTTGTAATAGTCTTACAAACATTCTGTATGAAAAATAAAACACTCATCATCATTGTCATCATAACAGCAACCGCAGCCGTCCTTTCACTCGGCATTTACCAGAAAAGGACACACCAGATAAATGCTTCACTGTTGCAGATTGAGCAACTGATGTATGAAAGACCCGACAGTGCCTGGAAGATACTACAACACATGCCATCCATTTCGCAATTACGTAAAGAGGAACAGGCACTCCATGCACTGCTATTCACACAGGCACAATATAAAAACTACATTCCAGTGAAAAGCGATTCACTACTCCGGATAGCGGAAGCATACTATCGGACAAGCAACGATTCACTGCACAAGGCATGGACACTTTTCTATTTGGCACAGTATTACAGGGATTCGGATGAAAAGGAAAAAGCACTCTCGTATTTCCAGCAGGCGAATATAGCAAGCCGGAATATAGAAAACAATCAATTCAAGTTCCTGCTCAATTTACACTGGGCTAATTTACTAAGCGATGAAGATGCCGAGAATAAAGGAATCGAAAAATATCAAACGGCAAATAAATATGCTATTTTACTGAAAGATACCTTAAAACAAATTGATTTATATGGACAATGGGGATGGTGCTGTCTGTTAACAGGAAAATATGATTGCGCAGACAGTCTGTTTAATATGGGATTAAAATTATCTACATCTTCAAAAATGACATATTATAACTACCTATTAAATTGTTTATCTTTAACGGCAAGAGAAAAAAAAGATTACAAACGGGCACTGGAACTGGTAAACCGCAGTTTATCGCTCGCAAAGGATTCCACCGAGCTATATCCGTTATGGAATAACAAGGGAGAAATCTTGCTGGAGATGAACCAATACGATTCGGCACACTTCTATTTAAGCAAAGATACGAGAGATTATGATCCATATTTCAAAGCGACTCATTATTTAAACTGGAGTATATACGAAGAAAAAATAAAAAATCTTCCCAAAGCGCTGGAATACAGCAAGCGGTATGCCGAACTGCTGGATACCATCTATCAAAAAAGGCTGGAGTCTAAAGTAGTAAACCTCCAGCACAAATACGACTACTCCTTGATTCAGAGTGAAAACAAGCTGCTGAAAATCAAACGGCAAAGACTGTATATCTCACTGACAGCCATCTGCATGGCGGTACTGACCGTAGCTGTCATATTCTTCTATAAACGCAGGGAAGAGAAACGCAAACTGGCAGAACAGATGCGATCAAAAGACGACCTGATGAAGGAAATGAGGCTGCAACTGCAAGAAAAGACCATCGACCTGCATGCTGCACAGGAAAAAATCATCGAAAAGGAAATGGCTCTGGACAAAGAACTTTCACAAAGGGAAAAGATGAGAAGCGAATACTCTTCAAAGGAGGCTGCCATGAGAAAGGAAATCCTGCGCCACAGCGAAATCATCAGAAAAATGGAACAGCTCAATAAAATGAGCCAGCAGGATAAAATACAAAGCCGGTCGGTAGTGCTCTCCGACGAGGAACAGGACAATCTGGCGGAAGTTATAAACATCTGCTACAACAACTTTACCGACCGGCTTTGGAAAAAGTTCCCGACACTGACAAAGGCGGACATCTCGCTTTGCTGCCTTATCAAAATCGGCATCTCAAACAGCAACATGCTTTACCTGCTCGACACCAGCAAGGTCGCCTTGAAGAAACGGAAAAACCGCCTCAAACACGACAAGATGGGCATGGACGAAAACGATTCGCTGGATGAGTTTATCATGGAATTCTGACAAGCATTATGCTCACTCTTTCACCCATACATGTTCTATCTCTACGACATACATTTTATGGAATCCGCCATGTCCTTCGCCGTACCAGCGGCTTACCAGTGAGGCATCGATAAACTGCTCGGGCTTTATCATATCGGCATACAGTTTTCTGCATTCCAGTACCATACGTGCCTGCTCGTAGGCAATGTTTCCTTCGGGAGTGGCAAAAGGTTTCAGTCCGGTAGCCGCTACCTTATCAATGTCGCGCCCAGATTTGGAACCACAGATTTTATGTATATCTTTATGCTCTTCGCCCAGGAAAGACAGGGTAAGCGTTTCTCCCTCTTCAATAAACTGGTAGGTATAACGCTCGGGACGGATGAAAATAAAGGCTACGGACTTTGCCCACAAAACACCGGTTCCGCCCCAGCTTGCCGTCATCATGTTAAACTTTTCCTGTGTTCCGGCCGTTACCAGCATCCATTCCTTACTGATAGCGTCGAACATGTTATCTTTCAGTTCCGATACATTTATTTCTTTCATACATGCATATATTTAATGATTCATTCAGACAAAACTACTAAAATTATCGGTATTCTCCGACAAAAGAGTTCTTAATACAAAAACATTTTCAAAACAAAAAAAACTGTATTAAAATTCAGAAAAAATAAACTATCTTTGCCACCGATTGGTTCCGGAAAGTTATTTCAACCCACGGATTAAAAGGGAATCGGGTGAAAGTCCCGAACAGTCCCGCTGCTGTGAAGCTCATCAAGCACGTTGACAATTACTCATTGCCACTGGATAAAACCGGGAAGGTGTCAAAGCGTGTGAGTCAGTCAGAAGACCTGCCATCGTTTTTATTAATTAACCGAACTCGTGGGATAGGACGGTTGAACGTTTTACATAATGCTTAATAAACTTTGCTATTCAGTAATGTTTACCCTGCTGGTGTGGGGTATAAACATGTGTGCACCCGTACATGCACAAAATAAGTTAGATAGTCTTCAACATCTGAACGAGGTTGTTGTGACGGCGCGTGCCGTACAGAAAGAGATTTTTCCGGTACAAGAGTTATCGGGCAGGCAGCTTCATCAGCTCAGTTCGCACAACGTGGCCGACGCATTGCGCTACTTTTCCGGTATACAGATTAAGGATTACGGAGGAGTAGGGGGACTGAAAACAGTGAATATCCGGAGCATGGGAACCAACCATGTAGGTGTGTTCTACGACGGCATCGAGCTGGGAAACGCACAAAACGGTACGGTCGATCTGGGAAGATTCTCGCTCGACAACATGGAGTCTGTCACGCTGTACAACGGGCAAAAGAGTGCCATCTTCCAGCCGGCAAAGGATTTCGGCTCGTCGGGTTCCATCTATTTACAGACACGGACGCCTCAGTTCGAAGAAGGAAAGAAGTATAACGTAAAAGCTTCGTTCAAGACAGGTTCGTTTGGTGTGGCAAATCCATCCATACTGTGGGAGCAAAAGCTTGGAGAACAGATAAGCAGTTCGTTCAGTGCCGAGTATCTTTACTCGTCGGGCAAGTACAAGTTTACTTACCGCATGCAGGAGGGATATGATACGACAGCGGTACGGCAGAACGGCGACCTGAATGCTTTACGCGTGGAAGGAGGGCTGTTCGGACGAATTAATCAGGGATACTGGAAAGCGAAAGCTTATCTGTACAACTCGGAACGGGGATATCCGGGAGCTATCGTCCGCAACAAGTTCTCGCACGAGGACCGCCAGTGGGATACGAATTTCTTTACTCAGGGTACATTCAAGAAGGACTTTACACAGTGGTACAGCCTGCTTGCCAATGCAAAATATGCATACGACTACCTGCATTACCTGGCCGATCCTAACAAAGACGAGTCGCTGATGTATGTCAACAATCATTATTACCAGCAGGAAGTGTACACATCGGTAGCCAACCGCTTTAATCTGTTTCCGTGGTGGGAGGCAAGCTTTTCGGCAGATTATCAGTTCAATCTGCTGAATGCCGACTTGCGTGACTTTGTGTATCCGCGCCGGCATACACTGCTGGCGTCCATCGCTACGGCCTTGCGCTTCAAGCAAGTAGAACTTCAGGCCAGTCTGCTCGAAACGTACGTACACGATACGAGTTCGGGGACACCTGCTCCCGACAAGCAGAAGCTTACTCCTTCATTTTTCGTATCGTGGCGGCCTTTCCCGCAAAGCGGACTCAATCTGAGAGGTTTCTATAAACGTATCTTCCGGATGCCTACGCTGAACGACCTGTATTATACGTTTGTAGGAAATATCAATCTGGAACCGGAGTTCACTACACAGTACGACTTAGGATTTACGTACAGCCGTACTTTCAACGGTACGTGGCTACGCGCGCTGGAAGTCCAGACGGACGTATATTACAATGAGGTGGAGAATAAAATCGTAGCCACTCCTACATCAAATTTCTTCCGCTGGACGATGGTCAATCTGGGAAATGTGGAAATCAGAGGGGTAGATGTTGCACTTCAGACCGGCTGGAAGATCGGACGTGAGCTGACGATAAGCAACCGGATCAATTATACCTACCAGCGGGCACAGGACTTTACCGACCCTAAAAGTGAGTTTTACGGAGGGCAGATTCCGTATATCCCCTGGCACAGCGGTTCGGCTGTGGTAAACCTGCAATGGCGCTCGTGGGAAGCCAGCTACAGCTTTATCTATACCGGAGAGCGTTATTCTTCGCAGGCGAATATTCCTTATAACTATCAGTTGCCGTGGTACACCAGCGACTTCTCGGTTTCCAAAGGACTGAAGGTATGGAAGGGTGACCTGAAACTGACGCTGGAAGTAAACAACTTATTGAATCAGCAATATGAGGTAGTGACCTGCTATCCGATGCCCGGAACTAACTTCAAGCTGATTGCCCAATATAACTTTTAATCATTCGGACCATGAACAACTATCGTTTTTACCTGACCGTTTGCCTGATTTTATGCTTCCTGAGCGGATGCCGTCAGGAACTTCCGATGATTCGTTCGGAAGTGGAATATGTCACCATGCCTTCGGACCCGCAGTCTGTAGAAGGATTCTTTCTTGTCAACGAAGGGAATATGGGAAGCAACAAGTGTACAATCGATCATTTTGACGCACGTACAGGAAGTTATTTCCGCAATATTTATCCGGAACGGAACCCTGATGTGGTGAAGGAGCTTGGAGATGTGGGCAACGATATCGGCATTTACGGCAACCGGCTGTATGTCGTAGTGAACTGTTCCAACTTTGTGGAGGTGATGAATGTGCACACGGCAGAGCATATCGGCAGCGTGACTATTCCTAACTGCCGCTACATTGTTTTCAACGGCGACAAGGCGTATGTCAGCTCGTATGCCGGTCCGGTACAGATAGATCCGAACGCACGTCCGGGAAAAGTAGTGGAAATAGACCTCGAAACACTTCAGATTACACGGGAAGTAGTGGTTGGCTATCAACCGGAAGAGATGGTTATCAACAACGGACGGCTGTATGTGGCAAATTCCGGTGGATATCGTTTCCCCAATTACGACCGTACGGTTTCGGTAGTCGATCTACAATCGTTTCAGGTAGTCAACACGATTGATGTAGCTATCAATCTGCACCGAATGGAAATAGACAAGCAGGGACGAATTTATGTCAGCTCACGCGGAGATTATTACGGTGTAGGATCTGACATCTATGTCATCGACTCTCATACGGAAAAAGTAACCGGCAAGCTGGGGATCGCCGCCAGCGAAATGTGCATGGACGATAACCGGCTGTACACCATCAGCACCGAATGGAACTACAACACAGGGAAGAACCAGATTTCGTATGCTGTCTACGATACGGAAAAACAGGAAATCGTATCACACAGCTTCATAACTGACGGAACGGAAAAGGAAATCACATTGCCCTACGGACTTGCCGTCAATCCGGAAACCAAGGAAATATATGTATGCGATGCCACGAACTATGTCACTCCGGGATATCTCTACTGTTTTTCGCCGGCAGGCAAGTTCCAGTGGAAAGTCCGTACCGGCGACATTCCTGCACACATCGCTTTTTCGACAGAAAAATTCTATTAATCAATAAATAACTTCAACGTTTTTAAAGATGAAAAAATTCACATTACAAACCATGTGGGCGATAAGCTTCTCGCTTATCATGTTTTCCGGAGTTTTTACATCTTGTAGTAATACAGATGATCCGGAAACTCCACCGGCAACAGGTGAAAAATCGCCTTACATAACCCGTGTACTCGATTTCCGTCCGGCTGTCGGACAGTTTGTCAACCAGCTTCCTGAATACAAGGAAGGAGATACTCAGGAGGATATGAACCGTAAAGTACTCGAAGCTATCGGAAATAACAAGATGGGTATGGTTTCACTGGGAGGCTTCGGCGGATATATCGTTGTAGGATTCGACCATACCATTGAAAACAAGTCCGGTTTATGCGACTTCCGTGTATTGGGAAACGCGTTTTATGCCAACGGAGCATCGGATTATGGAAGTAGTGAACCCGGAGTCATTCAGGTATGCTATGATGCAAACGGAAACGGACTTCCCGACGACGGATGGTACGAAATTGCCGGAAGTTCTTACCCTGACGGAAAAGAAACCTGGATTGATCTGGCAACTCAGGCAGGAAACGATACCCAGACGATACTGGATTATGAAATAACTTACTATCGTCCGTCAGCAGAACCCGGAGCTCCTACCGAACAGTATATCCGCTGGGAAGATAATCAGGGGGGAAGTGGCTACAAGGCTATGAACGCTACTCACTTGCAGTCTTATTTTCCACAATGGATAAAAGAAGACAAGATTACGTTTGCCGGAACACGTCTTCCTCAAAACGGAATAGACCAGAGTGGAAAAGGTACGTACTTCGCTCTTTACCGCTTTGGTTACGGCTATGCGGACAATGAACTGAACGACAAGGATGCATCGGCTATTGACATCGACTGGGCGGTAGACTCGAAAGGACAGCCGGCAAACCTTCCGGGAGTCGACTTCATCCGCATACATACAGGAGTGAATCAGGAAAACGGATGGCTGGGCGAATGTTCGACTGAAATCATGGGAGTAACAGACCTGCACCTGACCAATGTAAGCATAAAAAGCCAGACTATAAAGAATTAATAATCAACTTACTAAAAACTTTTGAAAAATGAAAAGAACTAAATTTATGAAGACCAATATCTTATTCGGGATATTGCTGCTGACTCTATGTCTTTTTACCGGCAGTTGTAGTAATGATGACAAAGCAGTCATCGAGCCGGCTCCGGAATTTGAACTGGTAACAGAAATCAGCGAAACAGAACCTCTGTTTATCGTACCCGATCAAACCTTCAAATTAGAGTATACGGCAAAAAACATCAAGTCTATCGCTACCAATACGCTGCCAGAAGGATGGACTGCGGAGGTAAAGGAAAGCGAAAACAGCATCAATATAAAAGCTACTTCTGAAGCTGCATCGAAAGCAACTCTTATCATTACCGCAACCAATGCAAGCGCACAAGAAGTATCGAAGGAAATAACTCTCCAATGCTTGAATTTCTTCGATGACACAAAAGGTACATTCATTCTGAATGAAGGTAACATGACAACCGAAAATGGCTCACTGACCTACATTACTGCGGATGGATATGTTTTCGACGATGCTTATAAGACAGTCAATGGCACAGAACTGGGTAATGTAGCTCAAGACATGGCTTTCTGTGACGGCAAAATTTATATAATCACTCAAAACGGTGACGAAAATGCCGTAGGTACAAAATTCGAAAACGACGGTATGCTTATTGTCGTAAATGCCAAGACACTTAAAAAGGAAATGGCTTTCAGCAGAAGTGATCTTTCTACTCTCGACTGGCCTACACATATTGCCGCACTCGATGCAGAACATGTATACATCCGCGACAACAAAGGAGTTTACCGCCTTAACACAAACACGAAAGAACTAACTTTCGTCAACGGAACCGACAATGCTCCCAAAAGTCGTTTTGTAACAATGAACGGTAAAGTATACACATACAAAGCAGGTATATTAAACGGGGTTGTTGAAATTTCTCCAGAAAACGATAATGCGACCAAAATAAGTTTCCCATATAAAGTAGAAATCTCCATCAATGAAGTTTTGGGTATTCAGGCTGCTGAAAACGGAAATATCTGGGTAATGTCTTTTGGATTCGGAAAATCGGCCATGAACAAATTCAATGTTGAAAGCAAAAAAATAATACAGCGCCAGATCAATGTAAAACCGAGTGTAGGAAGCTCTGGAGTAGCATTTGCAAGTTATGACAACAACATTTATTATGCAGATGGCACAACAATTTACCGCCTTAAATTCGATGAAGACGAATCACTTAATGCAGCATCCGGTCTTGATGCAGAAGAAACTTTAACCGACTTGTCTGCCATCGACAACAATGCAGGATTGCTTTATAATGGACTGGGAGTTCATCCTGTAACAGGAAATGTATATATCAACACGATCAAATCGTTTGCCCAGTATACTCAGAATACGATCTGGTCTTTCGATTTTAACAATAGCGCAGAAAATCCTGCTGCCAAATATGAGAACTATACGAACTTCCCTGCCGGATTCTTTTTTGCACCCGGCAAATAAAAACAGTAAATTTAAAAACATTGAATTATGAAACTCTTGAATAACCTCATCGTTCCGGCATTTTGCGGACTGCTGATTTTCTCAGGATGCTCGGACAACCCGGAAGATCCGGGTACACAACCACCTTCGACCAATCCCGAATCTCCTGCATATCTGGGAGGATATGCTGATCCTGACGGAGTACTGATTCTCAATCAGGGAGCTGCAATAGAAAACAGCTCACTGACTTACATTACTCCCGAAGGAAATATCGAACAGAATGTATACCAGAAAGTCAACGGATCGGCTTTCGGTCACGGGGGACAAGACCTCTATATGCATAATGGAAAACTTTATATTCTCAGCACCAATAAGGATGTATATCAGAAACACGAAGGTGACGGTACACTGGTAATAGCCGATGCTGTGACACTGAAACGAGAGAAAGCATTTAAATTCGACGAACTAAAATACCCTCGTCCGGAAGGATCTTTAGACGAAAATGAATTTCTTCCACTAGTTACTCCACTAAGAAATATTGTAGTCCTCGACGAAAAAAACATATTTTTCTCAGACCAGAAAGCACTTTTCCGATTTGACAGTACGACTGGAGAACTAAATATAGTAGAAGATTCCTACCATTTCGGTAATCAGGGAAATACAATTGAAGCTGTTGCCGGCACTCAAGGTATGGTTGTCATTGGCGACTATATATATACCGGTGGAGGAGGATTCTGGGCCAGTACAAGACTGCTGGAGTTTAAAAAAGGAGAAAACAAGGCAACTCGCATCTTACCAGATCTTAAAGGAGAATTCATCAGTGGTGTATGCCAGACAGGAGAGCGTGAAATCATGATTGCCACATGCGGACGTTCGGGATCTACTAAGAGCTATTTTATATTTGTAAATCTTGATACCTGGGAAATCGTAAAGGAAAAACAAGTTTCGGCCGACATATCAGCCGAGTTCTTCGATACTCCGGGCATTGCTCTTGCGGGAGATTATGTTTATTTCTGTGCCGGAAAAACCAGCGTCAGCCGTATTTCACTCAAGACATGGAAAGTGGAGGAAAATATCATAGACCTGACAAAGGATGCTCCGAATGCCAAATATTTAAACTGCAATGCTATAGCCGATCCGATAAAGAAGTATCTTTATGTTGCCGTTTCGGACGAGTATTATGAAACAACTATTTCAAACGGAAACCTGCTGGTATACGACTGTAGCGGAGAAACTCCTGTACTAGTAAAAAACATCGAAAACAAGACAAGCTATCCTGTCGGAATTTATCCGATGTCGAAATTCTATAAATAAACAGCTTTATCAATCACCACTGATTATCCGAAGAGAACAGAATCTGTTCCTGTCTTTCTGATAATTGGTGGTGATTTTTATTTATGCTTACACTCAGAACCATTCCTTGAAAGCTGGCACACGGGCTTTACTGATAATAACCTTTTCACTTGCAGCAGGAGACAGTTGTAAAACCATACGGCCACCAAACCACAAACTCACTCCAGTAATTGCCTTATGAGCAATAATATACTGACGATTGGCTCTGAAAAACTGCCGGGGATTGAGTTGTTCAACCAACTCATCAAGTGTTTGCTGGAAGTCGAATATTTCAGCAGATTGTGTAACTGCTTTGACGGCTCCTTCATCGATATAAAAATAAGAAATCTGTTCTACACCGACAGGAACGAAACGATCGCCTTTCACGGGAACCAGAAAGTGTGTCTTATAGCTTTCTTCTCGTTTTAAAGCATGCATTACAGCCTGGAAATCAATAGCTGGCTGAACCGCACCTCCAAGAATTTTCAATTTATCAATAGCTTGTTGTAAATCGGAACTGCTGATAGGCTTCAGTAAATAAGCGATGCTATTCACTTTAAATGCTTGTAAGGCATACTCATCGTAAGCAGTAGTAAAAATGATAGGGCAGGTAATATCAGTTTGTTCGAAAATACCGAATGCAGAACCATCGGCCAGATGAATATCCATAAACACCAGGTCAGGCATGGGATGAAAGGCAAACCATTCCAATGTTCCTGTTACACTGTCTGTTTCACCTACAATCTCAAATTCAGCATCGACTTCTTTCATGGCTGCCTTCAGATTACGGAGAGCAGCTTTTTCATCTTCTATAATCAGCGTTTTCATATCAGCGGCAAAGTAACTTTAAAAATCTTTTCATTCTCTTCGATGGTAATATCTTGTTTGAAAAGTAACTGATATCGCTTCGACAAGTTGGCAAGTCCGATACAGGTACTGCTACTGTCGGACAGCTTCGGTTGAATACGATTACTGACACAAAGACCATTTCTTTCGGCATATATGTGTATAGTCAGTGGATTCCGATTGCTGATTTCGTTATGTTTCACCGCATTTTCCACCAGCATTTGCACTGCCATCGGAGGAACTTGTCGTTGCAATAGCTCCTGCGGAATATTGATATCGAAATCCAGATTATCTTCGTAACGCATCTGCAACAGATAGATATACGAACGCACAAAACTCATTTCTTCGTTTAAAGTCACCGTGTGCGACAGGTTGTCGTGTAAGGTATAGCGCATCACTCGCGAAAGTTCCTGAAGAAAGTTCTGGGCTTTATCGGGCGACTCCCGTATAAGTGAGTACAATGTATTAAGCGAATTGAAAAGCATGTGCGGATTAAGCTGACTTTTCAGCGCTTCGTACTGATTGACAAGGTTTTCTGTACGCAACTGTTCATTCTCAAGCAGCATCCTCCGACTACGTTGGTTCTGATAATCCAGATAACAGGTACCGGTCACGATACAGGCTATCAAGATATCTCTTAAAGGATGCAGATACTGATGCAGCATAGCAGTAATGGCAGGAACCTCGAAATGCTGATGGAGATACACAAAGCCTTTTCCCAACAGGTTACATACCACCAGAGTGATTACAAAAGTTATCGCAACTCTTCTCCATCCTAAGTCTGCTACCGGATGACTTGGCATCATCAGTTTTATATTCAGAAAAAAGAGGAGCAGGATAGAAAAATAAGTAAACAGTATCTCAGAACTGACATCGCCCCAATAAAAATCCGGAAACAGACAATTGTCCGCCACAGGATTGGAAAGCGCTATCAGTTCGGGCAGATGCATCAGGAACGCCACCAGAATAGAGATGGCGTTCAGCATCAGAAAAAATCTCTTATGGATGTGAAACAACTTCATTCAGCAAAGTTAATGTTTTTTGTCCGTAATCTTGGCAGCTACATACATACCCGGCCGAAAATTAGAATAGGCCTCCAGAATACGTGCATAAACTTTAATGGAACGATTTACGTTGTCTACCATTTGATCGACAGAAACCAGTTCGGCCGTAAACGTAGTATCAGGCATACCATTGACTTTAAATGTAAAATGTGTATTCGGCTGTAACTTATCCAGGTCTTTTTCATAGGCAGTCAACTGTAACATCGGCTTACTTTTGTCGATAACATCACAGACAGGATCGCCTGCTGCAAAATATTTTCCGGCATTAATGTCCATATTGGTTACATAGCCGTTACGTGGAGCCCGTATATCTAAATAGGTACGAATACCCTCCCGATTCAAAGTCGCAGTATCGGTTCCCAGCAAAGCAAGTTGTGCGGCCGCAGCTTCCATCCGGCTTTTCATGGAAAGATAGTCTGCCTTACTTTGCTGCATACGCTTCAATGAAGCTGATTCTCCGGAAACCAGCTTCTGCTGCCGGTCATATTCTTTTTTCAGGTATTCGGTCTGGGCAGCAGCATCAAGATAAGACTGCTGAAGTTCGATAAAAGCAGGATTGGCTAACGTAAGAATTATTTGCCCTTTACGAACATATTCACCCAGCATGACACGAATATCCCGGACAGAACCTCCCATACCTAATGTTACGGTAACATGATTTTGTGGAGGCATCATTATGACACCGTTGAACGATGGTGGATTAGACACGTTAGTAGCTCCACTCACACCATCCACTTCGGATATCTGTGTACTATCTTCATTGGCTTGTGTTACCTCGGATGTACCAGCCGACTCGGTCTGCTTATCCGACTGACCTGAGCAAGATACTGTCAGTAAAACAAACATTAAGTAAATCATTCGTTGTTTCATCAGATTCATTTTATTCATTTTTCTTTGAGTTTTTGAGATTGTTAGTAAAGAATAATTCACTCGGTATAGAGCTCCAGTTCAAGAACGGTAATGTTATAAGCATAAACCGTTTCGATATATCCTCGTTTGATTTCACGGACAGCATTCAGACTTTGGATAAATTCGCTGATATCCGTTTCATTTTCCTGAAATTTCTTCAGAGCACTATGCTGTAAAGCTTCTGCTTCCTTGATAGCAGCCTGCTGGTAATAAGTCAACCTCTCGCGCTGACGGACAAGTTGGCTCTGCAGCTCACTTACCTTATTGGATAACTGACGACGGTTATCTTCTGCTTCCCAGGTGGCTATCCGCAAATTGATACGTGCTTGTTTGGCACGGCTTCGCTGGGGAAAGAACAGTACAGGGAAGGATACTCCCACCATCCACGAATTCAATCCAGTAAGCGGCGCAATCTTCTGACGTACATACCCTACGGAGAATTCCGGAAAGAAACGGCTACGTTCTATCTTCAACAGATTCTTTTTCTCCTGTACCTGAGCATCAAAATAGTTCAAGTGACGGGAAGACAACGACAAACCATCCGTCTGTATCGGCATGACTGCCAGCGATGTATCGGCAGGCAACAGAGGCTGACTGCTGTAACAGGACCAAGTAAACCGGCGTCCGGCCAGCGTCAGCTCCTCGGAAGACTCCAGCCAACGAGTATATAAATCGGCAGCCAATGCTGTAATCATATTCCGTTCAGCCAGATCAATATCTCCCTGAAGATAACGTTGTTCGCCACTCTTTCTCAATTGCTCAGCTAATTCCCTCTGTCCGCGATACATGGCATTGATATGAAAAGCATATTGATAATAAGCCCATGCTCGTTTCACTTCTGCCGTAACTTCCTTCTTCACCATATCACGATAACTTTCTCCTTTACTTATTTGGGTATTGGCCAGGGCGTTTTTATAAAAAGGAGTAAGTAAAGACCCGAGCGACTGTTCTACAGACAATTCATTATCATTCCGGTCGGCACCGTTCAGCTGTCCCCAGGAATAACTGAAAGAAGTATTTCCTCCATCCCATGCTTCCCCTTTCGAAACTCGTGCCCGCTCAATCTCGGATTCTGCCATTTTCAGACGTGGATGATTGGTCATAGCCGTTTCGATAGCCTGTTCCAAAGTCACATTCTGTTGCGCCTGCATGGCAGGAGCAAAAATGACAAGCAAAATCATAACCAAAGCAGATTTACGGACAGACAAACGATTTTTTCTACGTAATTGTCTGACTGCAATACTGTTCACAAGTCTATAAAAAACAGGAATGATAATCAATGTCAGTATGGTAGATACAATCAGCCCACCTATTACTACAGTAGCCAGCGGACGTTGCACCTCTGCACCAGCCGAGGTAGCAATAGCCATCGGAACAAAGCCCAGTGAAGCAACCAGTCCGGTGAGGAAAACAGGACGAAGCAAATGCGGACAGCCCTCGGCTATAATACGGTCGGTACATAAATGATATTGGTTACGTTTACGTATGTCATTAAAATGATTGATCATCAGAATACCGTTCAATACAGCAACTCCGAAAAGTGCAATAAAACCTACACCAGCCGAAATGCTAAACGGCAAACCGCGCAGCCACAAAGCAACAATACCACCAATAAGAGAAAGAGGCACGGTAGAAAATACAACCAGTGAATAGATAACGCTTCGGAACGCAAAGAACAGCAATAACAAAATAAGCATCAAAGCGATAGGGATAACTACCATCAGCGTATTGATAGCGTTCTGCAAGTTCTCAAACTGGCCACCGTATTCAAAATAATAACCCGGTTTAAGTTTTACGTTCTTGTCGAGTGATTCACTGATTTGACTTACAACTTGCTGGATGTCAGCATCACGCACATTCACACCAATAACGACACGGCGTTTAGTAGCGTCACGGTTTATCTGAAGTGGACCGTTTACCAGTTCGATGCTGGCTACCTCACTTACCGGAAGCTGGATATTATCTTTCGTACGGACAAACAGCTTGTCAATGTTCAGATCACTTACTTTCTCCTTATCCAACCGGACAACCAGGTCAAAACGTCGTTCATTCTCGAACACTACTCCTGCCGTTTCACCTGCATAGGCAGTACGAATAACGGTATTCAGTTCCTCTATATCGATGCCGTAACGGGCTATCTTTGCACGGTCGAAACGAACAAGCAGCTGCGGTAATCCCATTGCCTGCTCTACCAGAACATCGGCCGCTCCCGGTACTTGTTCTACATAACGGGCTGCCTCACGAGCTTTATCATATAATTCAGTCATATCTTCTCCGTAAAGTTTAATTGCTATATCGGCCTTGGCTCCAGTCATCAATTCGTTGAAACGAAGCTGGATAGGCTGACTAAAATTAAATTCTGCATCTTTTATGGAATCCAGACATGCTTTCATCTTCTCCACCATTTCTGCACGGCTTGAAGCAGATGTCCATTCGCTGAAAGGTTTCATTACAATCATTACATCAGCATCTTCTACAGCCATCGGATCGGTCGGTACTTCTGCCGTACCAATTTTAGCCACAACATGTTTGATCTCCGGAAAGCGTTCTTTCAATCTCTTTTCCGCTTCGAGAGATACTTCAATGCTTTTGCTCAGCGAACTGCCTGCCGGAAGAGTCATCTGCATGGCAAAGTCCCCTTCGTCTAAGGTTGGAATAAATTCTGCTCCTAATTTTGTAAACAGCAACAACGAAAGCAAAAAGGCTACGAAAGAAACAGAAATAGTTCCCCACAAATGAGCCAGACTAAAGCGAAGCACCCGCTGATAAACTTTGTTCAAAGCTTCGAAAAAGCGATCGGCCAGTGTAGGTTTCACTGTCACGGTGCGTTTCAAGAAAAAAGAAGCCATCATCGGCACATAAGTAATAGACAGAAGAAGTGCTCCAATGATACAGAATACCAGTGTCTTAGCCATCGGAGTAAAGTATTTTCCTTCAATGCCGGTCAGTGTCAGAATAGGGAAGAATACAATCAGAATGATAAGTACGGCAAATGTAGCACTTCTCACTACATTTCCGGCACCTTTTTCTACTTCACGATCCATTTCTTCACGACTTAGAGTACGCCCTTTCAAACCTCGTCCATAAAGGTGGGCCAGAATTCCTTCCAGAATAACGATGGAACCATCCACCACAATACCAAAATCGATTGCGCCCAGACTCATCAGATTGGCCGATACATTGAAAATACGCATCAAGATAAAGGCGAAAAGCATAGCCAGCGGGATGACTGAAGCAACAATCAGACCAGCACGTACATTGCCCAGGAAAACAATCAGCACCAGAAATACGATAATAGCTCCTTCTACCAGATTACGCACAACGGTCGAGATATTTCGGTTCACTAACTCCGAGCGATTCAGATAAGGCTCTACTGATATGCCTTCGGGTAACATCTGCTGAACTTTGGCAACCCGCTTTTCCAGCTCTTTAGTCACCACATTAGCATTGGCACCTTTCAACATCATGGCAATACCGCCTACACACTCTCCCTCACCATCCTTTGTCATAGCTCCAAAGCGTTTGGGAGCACCAAACTGTACACGTCCGATATCGCCGATGTGTACCGGTATACCACCACGGTTAGTTACAACAATCTGTTCTACATCATGCAGATCATTGATCATACCTTCCGAACGGATGTAGTAGGCACGATTGACTTTTTCTATATAACTACCACCTGTATTCTGATTATTACGACTCAAAGCTTCGAATACTTCACCAATAGTAATATTCAGCGAATAAAGAGCATCCGGATCGACAGCTACTTCGTATTGCTTCAGATAACCGCCAAAACTGTTGATTTCGACAATACCGGGAATGCCCGAAAGTTGTCTTTTTACAATCCAGTCTTGAATAGTACGCAGTTCCATAGCGTCGTAACGGTCTTCATAGCCTGGAGCTACTTTAAGCACATACTGGTAAATTTCACCCAGACCAGTAGTAATAGGCATCAGCTCAGGAGTACCCAGTTCCGGTGGTATTTCGCCTGAAACCATTTGTATCTGTTCATTAACCAACTGACGGGCATCCAGGGTAGGAACATTTTCTTTAAAAACAACAGTCACAAGCGAAAGTCCGAAACGCGATACAGAACGTATTTCTTCGACATTCATTACGTTGCTCATGGCAATTTCGATAGGAAACGTGATAAGCTGCTCCACTTCTTGCGGAGCCAGCGTGGGCGACACGGTAACAATCTGCACCTGATTGTTGGTGATGTCGGGTACGGCATCGATGGGCAGTGTCAGCATGGAATATATGCCGCCCGCCAGAAGCAACAGGGTGGTCAGGACCACAAATAACTTCTTTCGGATTGAAAAATGTACGATTTTTGCAAACATAAGTGGTAAATACTAAATTTATAATTATTACAAAGTTAATCTTCATACAGTATTCTTTCCACCTTTTGCTGATGAAACGCCCAAAATGACAGTTGAAATACACAATAGACGAGATGATTTTTATTTTAGAATAGTACGGATTTCATCGAAGAAGGTAACAACAATAAAACAAAGTGTATTCTGAACGTGACTTTCGAATATTATATCCTGAGTTATACATCACCTGTTTACTGTCTGAGTAGCAGAAAAACATATAAATAAAAAAAGGTCCCGATTCTATTACGAATTGGAACCTTTTCTAGTTTTGCATATTAAAAGAGCGGTGCGTACGGGACTCGAACCCGTGACCCCATGCGTGACAGGCATGTATTCTAACCAACTGAACTAACGCACCATTAAGTTTTTTGTTGCTTTCTCTCTCGATTGCGGTTGCAAAGGTACGACTTTTTTTGAAACCTCCAAACATTTTGCATAACTTTTTTCAAATTTTCTTCATTTTTCTGTGATTTTCCTCCTTAACATACCATTTCATAGCCTCAAACCGCCTCCTTTTTTTATTCTTCTCGATCTTTTCACCAAAACATGCTGAAATCTTAAGCAAAATTCGTACAAAATATTTCTGAAGTTGTACAAAGTATCTCAGGATATTGTACAAAACTTTTCAAAAGTTGTACAAAAAAAGAAGGAAACTTCAGCATCTTTTTACGAAAAGAAAAGGCTGCTGTCCGAAGACAACAGCCTTTACAATTTAGAATTTCAAATATAACTAACTTTTTTATTTGATACGCTTGTATCCATATACAGCCAGGTCACCCAGTTCTTCTTCGATACGCAACAACTGATTGTATTTTGCCATACGGTCTGAACGGCTCAATGAACCGGTTTTAATCTGACCACTGTTGGTAGCAACAGCTATATCAGCAATCGTAGCATCTTCAGTTTCTCCTGAACGATGAGAGGTAACCGTAGTATATCCATGACGATGAGCCATTTCGATTGCATCCAGTGTTTCACTGAGTGAACCGATCTGATTTACTTTAATAAGGATGGAATTGGCACATCCCAGCTCAATACCCTTCGAAAGGAATTCTACATTTGTAACGAACAGGTCATCGCCTACCAGCTGGCAGCGTCCACCGATACGTTCGGTAAGCTTTTTCCATCCCTCCCAGTCGTTTTCACTCATACCATCTTCGATGGAGTCGATAGGATATTTGTTGATAAGTTCTTCCAGATAGGCAATCTGTTCTTCTGATGTACGCTTCTTGCCCTTTTCACCTTCAAAAATTGTATAATCGTACAGTCCATCTCTATAAAACTCGGATGAAGCACAGTCCATACCGATCATCACATCTTTGCCCGGTTCGTAACCTGCCTGCCGGATAGCTGCAAGAATAGATTCCAGCGCATCTTCTGTTCCATTCAGTGCAGGAGCAAAACCTCCTTCATCACCTACAGCAGTGCTCAGACCTCTATCATGCAATACTTTCTTCAAAGCATGGAAAACTTCAGCCCCCATACGAAGACCTTCGCGGAAAGAAGGTGCTCCCACCGGACGGATCATAAATTCCTGAAAGGCAATAGGCGCATCACTGTGTGAACCTCCGTTGATAATATTCATCATCGGAACAGGCATTACAAATGTATTTACTCCACCTATATAACGGTATAAAGGTATATCCAGATAGTTTGCCGCAGCCTTTGCCACTGCAAGAGAAACTCCTAAAATAGCATTTGCACCTAAATTCGACTTGGTTGGCGTACCATCCAGCTCAAGCATTTTCTTATCGATAGCCCGCTGTTCCAGAACAGACCATCCAGTCAAAGCCGGAGCAATAACCTTATTTACGTTTTCAACAGCTTTCAACACACCTTTTCCACCGTAACGGTTAGAATCTTTATCACGAAGTTCGAGAGCTTCATGTTCACCGGTAGATGCTCCGGAAGGAACAGATGCACGTCCCATCACGCCAGATTCCAGTCTTACTTCAACCTCTACCGTAGGATTTCCTCGTGAATCGAGTATTTCACGACCTATAATTGATTTTATTTTCATATTCATTTTTATTTAAATGATTAGTATTTCTCAGTGTTACAAAAATCATAAATTCTGATAAACACCACAATACCTCAAAATAGGTATTTTTTACGTGTATAAAAAAAGCGCAGAACTCATATTCGGAAGTTCTGCGCTTTAGTCATACATATCCAATATTAATAATTATTTTTCTTTACTTCGAAATATGCCTGTGGATGTAAACATGCCGGACAAGTTTCAGGAGCTTCCGTACCTACATATAAGTAACCACAGTTACGGCACTGCCATACTACCTCGGCGTCTTTCTTGAATACCTTTCCTTCTTCTACATTCTTTGCCAGAGCAAGGTATCTTTCTTCGTGTCCTTTTTCTGCAACAGCAATTTCACGATACATCTTCGCAATAGCAGGGAAACCTTCTTCATCTGCAATGTCTGCAAACTTAGGATAGTCGAGCGACCATTCTTCGTTTTCACCTGCAGCCGCAGCTTTCAAGTTTTCGAGTGTTGTTCCGATTACACCTGAAGGATAGCTGGCTGTAATTTCTACCATACCGCCTTCCAGCCACTTGAACATACGCTTTGCATGTTCTTTTTCCTGATCAGCAGTTTCAGCAAAGATGGCAGCAATCTGTTCGTAACCTTCTTTCTTTGCTGCACTAGCATAATATGTATAGCGCATTCTTGCCTGTGATTCACCAGCAAATGAAATGCCTAAGTTCTTCTCTGTTCTTGTTCCTTTGATACTTTTTCCCATAATCGTTAGTTATTTAATTGGTTAAACATGTATATTCTTGATTTGATATTGCAAAGGTAATACTTTTATTCAAATTTGTAATCATTACAATTTTTATTTAAGTATTATTAATAAATTTCACTTATGCAATATAAATAATAACCTTATTATCAGCCCAAATGTTCAAATAAATATATACTTTTGCACTTCTTTTTATAATTTATAACAAAACACATATATGGTAAAATTGGATTTTCAGCCTAAACTGTTTTCTACACTGAAAAATTATACGAAAACAGATTTTACTACCGACCTGATGGCAGGTATTATTGTAGGTATAGTAGCATTGCCTCTTGCCATCGCATTCGGTATAGCTTCAGGAGTAAGTCCTGAAAAGGGTATTATCACAGCGATTGTTGCAGGATTCATCATTTCGTTTCTTGGGGGAAGCAAGGTACAGATCGGAGGACCAACCGGTGCTTTTATCGTTATCATCTACGGTATCATCCAAGAATATGGCATCGAAGGCCTGATGGTTGCCACGATGATGGCTGGTGTACTCCTTATATTATTAGGAGTATTCAAGCTGGGGACAATCATTAAATTTATTCCTTATCCCATTATTGTAGGATTTACAAGCGGTATTGCAGTAACTATCTTTACTACTCAGATAGCAGATATCTTCGGACTACAGTTCGGAGGTGAAAAGGTGCCGGGGGATTTTATAGGAAAATGGATTTTATACTTCCACCATTTTGACACTGTAAACTGGTGGAATGTAATAGTGAGCTTAGTAAGTATCTTTATCATTGCTATTACTCCTAAGTTTTCTAAAAAGATTCCAGGTTCTTTAATTGCTATCATACTGGTAACTGTAGGAGTATATCTGCTGAAAATGTATGGAGGAATCACTTGTATCGATACAATCGGCGACCGCTTCAGCATCAAGGCACAACTCCCCGCAGCTGCTGTACCTGCATTAGACTGGGAAGCTATCAAGAATCTTTTCCCGGTAGCCATTACCATTGCTGTACTGGGAGCTATCGAATCTTTGCTTTCGGCTACAGTAGCAGATGGTGTAATCGGCGACCGTCATGATTCGAATACAGAATTGATTGCACAGGGTATAGCCAATTTCGTATCACCTATTTTCGGAGGTATTCCGGCAACAGGTGCTATTGCGAGAACCATGACGAATATCAACAACGGAGGTAAATCGCCTGTTTCGGGTATCGTTCACGCAGTAGTTCTGTTACTCATCTTATTATTCCTGATGCCGCTTGCCCAATATATTCCGATGGCATGTCTGGCCGGTGTTCTCGTTATCGTATCGTATAACATGAGTGGATGGCGTGTGTTCAAGGGACTGTTGAAAAACCCGAAATCGGATGTGACTGTCTTGTTGATAACCTTTTTCCTGACCGTTATCTTCGATTTGACTGTAGCTATCGAAGTCGGACTGGTTATAGCTTGTGTACTATTTATGAAACGTGTTATGGAAACAACACAGATTTCTGTTATCACCGACGAGATAGATCCGAATAAAGAATCAGACCTGGAAGTACACGAAGAGCATCTTATCATTCCTAATGGGGTAGAGGTATACGAAATAAACGGTCCGTATTTCTTTGGTATTGCTACCAAATTTGAAGAAATAATGGCACGTTTGGGTGACCGACCGAAAATTCGTATCATCCGTATGCGTAAAGTTCCGTTCATCGATTCGACAGGTATTCATAACCTGACAACACTGTGTGAAATGTCACAAAAGGAAAATATACATATTATCCTTTCCGGAGTAAACGAACGTGTACATGCCGTACTCGAAAAATCTGGATTCTATGAACTGCTGGGTAAAGAAAATATCTGTAGTAACATTAATGAAGCACTGGAAGTCGCAACAAGAGAAATAGCAGAATTCGATGAAGGTAACAAATAGACCTTATATTGTTAAAACCTTTTAGCAAACGAGCGAAACTTATTAAAACATGTTATAAAGCATGGATTTTAATAAGTTTCGCTTGTTAGTTTCCAGAAAGTCCGTATCTTTGCATTGTGTTTTTCATAGTATTAGATTTAAGGTTAACAAAGGTTGGAGTACAGCGGTACTCCTTTTTTTATGCCTTCTTGTAAAGAATCGCTTATCAAATAAAAAAAGCTATTCCAACTTTATTCATTGAAATAGCTTTCTTTCAACACAACTTATATCTTTTTTCAATAAGAGGCTGTAGCATTCAGACCTGCTTTCTTAAGCAGTTCCACGATACGGTCCAGTTCTTCGTGTGTAGCTTTTTGCAGAGACTGATCAGGAGTTTCACGGTCTATTGTGTAAATCATTACCTGACGGGGAGCAATCTGTTTAACAATCTCAATCCAGGGAAGTACAAAACGATCGGATGTATTATCAACATCCTTACCTTCGTCTGTTTTTCCCTTCATAAACATAGTCTGGATAACCAGCTTTCCTTTAAAAGCTTTCATCGTTTCAACAATTTTATTAACATCGTAAGCTCCCGACGGACGGTCTACCCGCTGAATATATTCTGCGTCAACCGTATCAAGTTTCAATATGTTGTTATCTATCTTATTCAGTGCATTGAATACTTTTTCCTTGTGAATAAAGGTGGAATTACTCAGCACACTGACTTTTGCATGAGGGAAATATTTATCACGCAATGCTAATGTGTCATCTATAATTTCCGGAAAATGAGGATGCGCCGTAGGTTCTCCGTTACCTGCAAATGTCAGTACATCAGGAACAGGACCGTTTGCTTGCATATCGATTAAACGATGTTCCAACGCCTCGCGCACTTCTTCGCGGGTAGGAAGTTTCTGTTTAGGACGATGATCTTTGTTATATCCGCATTCACAATAGATACAGTCGAATGTGCAAAACTTACCATCGGCAGGAAGCAAGTTTATTCCCAACGAAACACCTAGTCGCCGGCTATGTACGGGACCAAATATAGGAGAAGGATAAATAACTGTTGACATAAGTCATATTAGTTTTAGTTCACAAGCAAAAGTACACAATATATTTCGATTACCACTTTACTTTCAACTGTAATTGTAAATCAGCTTTACGGTTTCCCTGAATTTCTTCAGTTCCGGAACTTATTTTATCACGGTCATTATAACAAGTTATCCCCCATTTCCCCTGAATAATAAACCGATCTTTATAACTATATTTTAAGTTGACTGCCCAACGGCTTCCCCTGCCATAAAAAGAGGACATAGAGAAGGCGTATAACAATCCCGGCTCATACATATAAATACGGGAATCATAACTTTGTGTGTGAAACCAAGCCCCGCTACATGATATTTGCATAGGAATAAAAGACAGTTTTGCACCAAGTGTACCATTAACAAATCCTCCATTCGAACTGTTTATATTCTTATAATAAGAAGTACACACATATTCTGCGGCAGTTTTTAACCAGAATATTTCACAAGGTTTATAAGAAAGTTGATAATGTATACGCTGACGGATATAAGGTAACACATACTTTCCGTCACTGTCTGAAGTGTAATTCTTTGCCTTATTCTTATGACTATACTTTATTAACATCACCAGTGAATTAATAGGTGAATAACTTAATTGAAACAAACCATCGATACCGGATGTATGATCTCTATCAACCTGATATCTCCGATAGAAAAAATGAAAGAAATCGGCATAACATAAGATTTTCAATTTCCTTAAATAACTAGATTCCAACCCTATATAAACGCCTGTTTCATTTTGAAGCTGTGAGTTTTCTCCGAAAGCATTTGCATGAATAGCCTGATAACGCTTGTCATAATATCGGTTAATAAGTAATAAACTAGTATGAACAGCCGGTGAATAACTCAACATATTCAATGTAGCAATCTTACCTGATTTATCGAAAGCTGTCTCTCCTGAAAATATAAATTTGTGGAGAAAAAATTTGTAGTTTGTTCCTATGTTGAAAAAATATTTTCCTCGGGGATAATACAAATTATATGGACGTAAATCAGGATTCAACACCTTGTTGAAAACTGTATAAATACCTGTTAAACCCAATTCAACAGTTTTTCCATTATATGTTAAATTACTCCCAATCAATTGATTGTTTACCATATTTTTCTTTTCCTTATCTTTCTTTAACCGATGAAATCCATCTGTTTTCAACGATCTTATAAACATATCTTCTACCCGCGCATCCTTTTTACGAAATGAGTAAAAAGCAGACAATGTCCAACGTTTTTTCAACTTATAAGTAGCAGCGATTCCTTGCAAATAATTATTTTCATCCGTAGAAGTATATTTAGCAATTCCCCGCCCAAACCGGTTCATGGTTCCTAATGAACCTGACTTACCAAAACTAAACCCTCCTGTGTTAATAACCAGTCCATACCCAAAACTTACCCGATAATTACCTATCGCCAACGACTTCAACTTCTTCACGTCCTGTAAAAAGAAATAAGCAGAATAGAAATCATATCCTTTTTTATTGTATTTACAAAAGAAAGGCTCTCCGGCATCTTTTTCAGCAGTCAGCCCCATATATAATTGATTTCGATACTGAAACCGATAACGTAAGTTATGATAAACCGGATTACCATAATACTTACGGTTAGGATATTTTTCTAAGACTCCTTCGCTATGATCAGCATATCCGGATTTCATGTACAAGGGGATATCCACACGTGTTAACAACTCCTGTTTATTATACTTCAACACATTTTTCCAATAAACTTTATCTTCCTCTTTATCAGACGCTCCAATATAAATAAAGTCCTCTAAAAATCTTCTGGTCTGCCAGTCCATACCTTCTATACCCAACAGCTCTTTCTTACTCACCATGGGACCATATTTATATATATAATACAAGATATTTTCTATGATTTTATCGGAAAGGAAAGGCAGCTGCTCCAGTTGTTCTTTCGTTATTGTGTTAATATTAAAAGGATGTTCAGCCAGTTCACTCAAAAATTCGTATTGTTCTTGCCATCCACTCATTTCCTCTGCTTCAGAAACATCTTCCTTCCATTCAATCCAGTTGGATTGAGCTTGCAGATTAACGACAGTATAACTTGCTAATATACAAACAATAAACACTCTTATCAACATCCTATTCACAGCTTTTCAACGACCTTTATAAGTTAAAAATTCGTATTATCAGACATGACTTCATTATTATGCGTATTTTTGCGTTCATGAAAAATAGTGTATACATATTACTATTTCTGCTAACAGCTTTTGCACTGAAAGCCAACGCACAAAAGCATTCCCAATCGGAAACAAAGGGATATATGGTTCCCGTTTGTATATATCAGGGAGATACTATACCTTGTATAACGCTGAGAAATATATATGTATACCCACGTCTGAGATTTAAAAGCAAAAAACAGGAGCGATATTATTATAAGCTTGTAAGGGACGTAAAGAAAACTCTCCCTCTGGCTAAAGAAATTAACAGAGCCGTTATAGAAACCTACGAGTATTTGCAAACTTTGCCTAATGACAAAGCCCGCACACGTCATATAAAAATGGTAGAGAAAGGACTGAAGGAACAATATACCCCCAGAATGAAGAAACTTACCTTCGCACAAGGTAAATTACTGATAAAACTGGTTAACAGAGAATGTAATCAGTCATCTTATCAGTTGGTAAAAGCATTTATGGGACCATTCAAAGCTGGATTTTACCAAGCTTTTGCAGCATTGTTTGGAGCCAGTCTGAAAAAAGAATATCATCCGGACGATGAAGACAAGATGATAGAAAGAATTGTTACTCTTGTTGAGAACGGACAATTATAACAATACTGTAAATCAATAAATTAACAAGTTATCAATATGTTTATCAACAATAATACATCCTGGTTTTAACGGTCTGAAACCAGGATGTATCTTTTTATCTTTTCATCATTTTATTGGCAAACTCCCATAAAACAATGCCAGTAGTAACAGATACATTCAGTGAATGCTTTGTACCATACTGAGGTATTTCAATACATCCGTCACACATATCTACGACTTCCTGCTGTACGCCTTTTACCTCATTTCCCATAACAATGGCATATTTTTTATTGGGGTCTAAAACCAGATGATCGAGCATTGTACTTCCTTCACACTGTTCAATAGCCAGTACAGTATATCCCTCTGCATGAAGTTCATTTACAGCTTCTTGTGTCTGTTTACAATATTTCCAATCAACAGTATATTCAGCTCCTAAGGCCGTCTTATGCATCTCTGGATGAGGAGGTGTAGCAGTAATGCCACATAAATAAATACAATTAACCAAAAAAGCATCTGAAGTACGGAATACAGCACCTATATTGTGCAAGCTACGAACTTCATCCAGTACAACTACCAATGGAAGTTTTTCAGCTTCCTTAAATTCCTCCACCGACAAGCGGTTCATTTCAGTTATTTTCAGTTTTCTCAATTCAGACATAATTCAATCTTTATTCGTTCACAAAGATAGAAACTATATTTATAACCTTGTTGAAAACGGTGGAAAAGGTGTAAAAAACCTAAGCAAAGAAAATGAAAAATAAATCTTGTATTATCCGAAGAAAACATTATAGCTTTCACAAAACAAACATTCCAAGAAACTTAACAGAAAGTTTCATCACAAGTTTAAACATATTTTTTAGCCAAAAATCGGAAGTGAATCAGGGGAAAGTTTTTAACTTTGCGACATATCAACAAATAGTTAATAGAAGCAGTAAATCGTGTAATATCAAGACATAAGCTTGTTAATGGCTATTTAATATCTCATGCTCGGATATTTATAACCTAAAAAGCAAGAAATCCGGTATTCTTTTTACTAACACTATTAACGGGCTATTATAACTATCATATATTCTTTCAAAAAAAGAAGAAAAAATATAATCTAATAATGAATAAAGAAGAATGGTTGAAAAAGGGTTATGTAACTGAACCCGTAGATAAGACGCTTGATCTGAAAGCTGAGATAGACAAGTTGCGTAAAGAAAAGAATGCCGTAATTCTGGGGCACTACTACCAAGCTGACGAAATACAGGAAATTGCTGACTTTATTGGAGACAGTCTTGCGTTGGCACAATGGGCTGCTAAAACAGATGCAGATATAATTGTGATGTGTGGAGTACACTTCATGGGAGAAACTGCTAAAATATTGTGTCCGGATAAAAAAGTTCTGATTCCTGATTTCAATGCCGGATGTTCACTTGCCGACAGTTGTCCAGCTGATAAGTTTTCTCAGTTTGTCAAAGAGCATCCTGATCATACTGTTATTTCGTATGTCAATACCAGTGCTGCGGTAAAGGCAGTGACTGATGTAGTGGTTACATCTACTAATGCCAAGCAGATAGTAGAGAGTTTTGCAAAGGAACAAAAAATAATTTTTGGTCCTGATAAAAATTTGGGTAATTATATTAACTCTATTACTAACCGGAACATGTTACTTTGGGATGGTGCTTGTCATGTACATGAAAAATTTTCTGTTGAGAAAATCATCGAACTGAAAAAGCAATATCCTGATGCGGATGTGCTGGTACATCCTGAATGTAAAGGTGCAGTGGCTAAACTTGCCGATAAGGTAGGATCAACAGCTGGTTTGTTGAAGCATGCTATTGCTAGTGACAAAAAGAACTTTATAGTGGCTACGGAGAGTGGAATTCTTTATGAAATGAGAAAGAAATGTCCGGAAAAGAATTTTATTCCGGCTCCTCCCGAAGACAGCACTTGTGCATGTAATGAATGTAACTTCATGCGTTTGAATACACTCGAAAAATTGTATAATACATTGAAGTATGAGTGGCCTGAAGTAATAGTTGATAATGAAATCGCCGATAAGGCAATCCGGCCTATTAAGAAAATGTTGGAAATTTCTGCAAAGCTTGGATTATAAACAAATTGTTAAAAAAGAGATGAGAAATTCATGCTTTTCTTAAAACGTGTTATAAAGCATATTTTTCTTATCTCTTTTTTTGTTAGTTTCCTATAAGTCCGTATCTTTGCACTGTGTTTTTCATAGTATTAGATTTAAGGTTAACAAAGGTTGGAGTACAGCGGTACTCCTTTTTTTATGTCCATACGTTACGAAATTCTTGCTGAATATCATTTATTCTACTTCTTTGGTCAGTTTTTCTCGCTTTAGTAAAGGCTGGGTATGCAGTTTCTATTTTTTTCTGATAGTTTTTGTATGACCCTTTCAATCTGATATTGATTGTTTCAGACACCTCGATTGTATCTGGCGTTTATTATCTCTTCTGTGTCTTATGACTGTACGATTACTATGATCCACCTTCACATCTTAGTAATACATGTCATACACCTGTGATTTTGTAAAGTCAAAGGAATGGGTGACTTCACTAAATTCATAGACTTTATAATCTGTAATAATATACCTTGTGGGCCTAATATTCGATTTTTAAAATATTTCTTTCCTATACTGCAACATTTGGAACAGGTAATGTGACTATTTATAGACTTCTAATCAATGTAGAAAAAGTTTTTATTTCCATCTATTTCTGCAACTATCCTTTATTCTTTCACGTCATGGATGGTATAACAGAGGATGAAATAATTTTACGTCTGTCATTGTTTTTCTACGGGATATAGAGTTTCAATCCTATATTCTTGTTATTTTAGTTTCTGAAATAACCAGTTGTTTTTAGTAGTTATATCCGATTTTCTTTTTTCGGAATTTTGTTTTTTTGCATATTCATCGGACATGAATGGTATATTTTTATGTGAAGAAACAGTGCCGCTTTGTGCATTCCCGTCATTGCTGATAATCAGTCTGTTCATTATGCTGAAAAAAATATGCTGTAATTTTTAAAAAAGAAGGTGTATTTTTAGTGAAAACATGCCGTTGTTTTGATGAAGAGAAGGCGTTGTTTTTCCATTGTGCCGCTTTTTGCGGATAATGCGGTGTATTTTCCTTCGCGCACATGCGCCCGCCCGCGCAATAAATATTATTGTGCA
>OHDG01000171.1_pt1 | contig 52564 bp, 37 predicted proteins | sample 1566961 | NCBI WGS metagenome assembly OHDG01 (sample SAMEA3879539, study PRJEB24766) | human gut metagenome | biome: human-associated habitat; feature: feces | place: USA | collected 1985/1987
CATAAGCCTTGGTAGTGATCTCACCCATTACCATTACAAGTCCTGTAGTGGTAGCTGTTTCACATGCAACACGGCTCATTGGATCCTGTTCCATTAATGCATCAAGAATAGCATCGGAAATGGCATCGCACATTTTGTCTGGATGGCCTTCAGTTACAGATTCAGAAGTAAATAAAATTTTCTCCATTGTGTTCTCCTTTTTTTATAGCTTAAATTGTATTAGTATTTTGATACATGAATATATTCAGTTTTAGATTGCCTTTTAATAAGAAAGGCATGCCAGAATTCCTGACATGCCTTAATGGTTATTGGTATTTTAAGAGTTTAATTCTGTAGAATTAGAAATTACCAATATTTGCTTTATCCCACCAAACTCGAGTTCCTCCAATATCTCCAGTGAATTTTGAGCTTGAATTTTCTTGATTCAGAAGTTCAATGCCTTTTTGTAATTCTGCATTGTTTGTATTGATTTCGTTATCTGAATAAATCAGACGGCGAATCTGCTCGTCTGTATCAATTGTTCCATTACTTAAATTAACACGATTAGGGAAGAATTTTGGATAACCTGTACGGCGGTATTCAGCCCAACCTTCGCATGAAATAGGGAAGTTTGCAATCCACTTCTGAATAATGATACGTTGTAATTTTTGTTCATTAGAAGCTCCTTCATCCCATTTAACACAAACATCATTTTGAGCTTTAATGCTATTTTGACTGTCTACGGGATCAACGAAATCTTCTTGTAAAGTTGTTCCATTAATATATGCATCAATTTCAGCATCTGAAACAGAAGTAACCCCAGCAAGAACTTCAATGCCTTTATAAGCAACCTCATTTTTGATGGATGTACGGATACCATCTTCATACCATTGTTGAGCAGTACCACCGCCCATGTTCCAACCACGAAGAATACCTTCTGCTCTTAAGAAGTAACCTTCTGCTGCTTTCATGACTGGGAATGCTGTTGTATAAGAGCAAACGATTTTTGAGAAGTTTCCCCATTGATTAGGTTTGGCTGGTAAGTTACAACCTCCACGGATACCTAAATATTTTGTTCCTGATGCGATTGTTGAGCCATCTTCGCAAGTTACGTCTGCTTGGTTTTTGGTTACATATAATGGAAGACGAGGATCGTTATAACCTTCCATGATAGTGATCAAATTAGCATTCATACCAGAGTCACCCCATTCAAACATACGAGTTTGTTCATTACTGAAACCTTGATTAATCAAGATATCCTGAGTTAATACGCCAGCTTGAGCTGCCTCTTCTGCCTTTTGTTTAGCTAATGTAGGATTGGCTTTTACAATTCGCATAGCCATACGTAACTTTAACTGATTAGCAACCTTGATCCATAAGTCCAGATCACCATTACACCAAAAGTCGAAAGACTGTCTAGAAGCTAAATCTGAAGTTGGATTCTGGAAGTTCTTGATTGCTTCATCCAATAAAGCGAACATCGAATTGTAAATGTCTTCCTGTTTGTCATAGTAGAAAGAAGCACCATTGGTTGGATCTTCAATCGCTGATGTATAAGAAACCGGACCATAAACATCTGTTAGCATCTGAATGGCATAAGCCTGAATGACGCGCATCATGCCTGCATAATCAGTAAAGCCTTGTTCTTCGCAAGATGTAATCAAGCGACGGGTATTGTTGAAGATATGCAGATAAACATTCTCGTACATACCTCCACAGAAACCACGATTCAAAGCATAATCGACGTTACCAGAACCATTGAAGTTATGCGGGGTCATGAAGTAACCACTGAACAAGTCTATATTTAAGCTGAAACAATACTGAAATAAGTTTTGTTGTGGGGCATAAACATAAGACATTGGTTCTTGGAACTGAGCAGAGAACGGAAGTGCATCTGGATCCAATTCATACTGGTCTGTATTCAACTCTTCAAAATTATCTGTACAGCCGACGGTCATTACACCTGTTGCCAAAGTCAGAGCTGATACTGCTGTATATTTTAAAAGTTTATTTAGTTTCATACGATATTCCTCAAAGATTTAGAAGTTAAGTTTTAAGTTTAATCCAAAGCTACGAGATGTCGGCAATGCGAACATATCAACACCTTGCCAGCCGTTACCAGTTGCAGCTGCTACATCCGGATCCATCGGGGCATCTTTGTAGAAGAAGAATAAGTTACGGCCAATAATAGACGCATTCAGGTTTTTGCCTGCACCAAACAGGTTACGGAAAGTATAACCGAATGATAATTCACGCAGACGAACGTTAGTTGCGTCATATACATATTGTGATGTCAAGATATTTGAGTTATAACTTGTACCTCCTGTTGTTGAGTAGTAAAGTTGCGGATCAAAAGATACACCGTCAACGACAACTTCTCCGGCATCACGAGCGGCTCCTGAACGTTCTGAAACGCCCCAACCGTCTAATGTTGCTTCTGTCATAGAGAATACTTTACCACCTACTTTGGCATCGATCAAGAAAGATAAAGTGAAATCTTTGTAGTGGAATGTGTTAGTCCATCCCATGTTTACTTTAGCGTTCATATCGCCTACATAAACCAAATCGTCATTATCTGTACCACCTAAAACAGGAGTACCATTTTCTCCTTTTACAGGAGCACCATTTTCGTCACGTTCAAAGTCACGAACATACAAGTCTCCGAAATGTCCACCTTCTTTCAAGATGATTTTAGCTCCAGTACAGTAACTAGCCAATGTCCATTCAGGTAATTCCTCAGATAATTCGATAATTTTGTTGTTATTGTAAGAGAAATTGAAGTTTGTACTCCAACTGAAGTCATTTGTGAACTGATTGTACCAGCCTAAACTAATTTCAAATCCCTGGTTCTCTACGTTACCAGCATTGATATAGCGGTTTCTCAGACCTGTTTCCCATGGAGCTGAGATATTGAAGTATTGGTTCTTTGTATTTGTCTTATAGTAAGTCAAATTAACATTAAAACGGTTCTGGAAAAATGTTCCATCAAAACCAACTTCCAAAGAATTTGTTTTTTCCGGTTTCAATGTGCGGAATGAAGAACTTTCAGGAGGTGCGATAGAGCCGGCTGTTTCGCCGAAGTTATAAAGTTCGTTTGTTACACCGATAGGTACGTCGTTACCCACGATAGAGTAAGTAGCACGTAATTTGAACAAATCTACATTTTGACCGAAATCAACAAACTTGTCTAACAAAGCACTGACACCAAATGAAGGATAGAAGAAGGATACGCCATCTGTAAATGCTAAAGATGAAGACCAGTCGTTACGTCCACTGATATCAACAAATAAACCTTCTTTGTAGCCAAATTGTGCTGTAGCGAATACAGAATTCAAGCGTTTTCTTTCTCTTGAGAATGTTGTTTGTACTGTATAGTAGTTTTTGGGATTGAAAACGTTCGGGAAGTAAGCTCCTGGAGTAACAACACCGTTATTTACTGAGTAAACTTTATCACCCCAGCCAATGATTTCTGAACTTGTTCTTTCAGTCTTCTGATAGCTACCACCAGCTGTTACAGATAATGAATAGGTATCATTCCATGTTTTATTGTATTGTGCTAACAAGTCTGCATATGTCTGATCACTGAATGTACGTGTGTCTTTTAAAGTTCCCAGCAAGTTGCGGTTTGCTGTACTTGAGGCATATTCATTCAATGTCCATTGTTCTTCACCACGTTCATAACGTAAACGACCTGTTACTGATAAACCTTCGAGGATATCGTATTTAACGCTACCACCAAATTCATAACGGTTACGATCAGTTACCGGTTTCTGACGGTTTAGCATCCAGTATGGATTCGTGAACTGTTCCTGAAGTGTATTGGTCCAGTTGTGCACATTGATATTGCGTGTACCATCATAAATTTCATAGTTATTCTTGTAATAATCCCAATCTTCGCCTCTAGGGAACAGATATGCACCTGTGATTGGGTTACTCAGATAACCGGCAGCAGGCTGGTTTTCGATATGCTGGTTGTTGTAACGAGCAGATACGTCTACATGGACTTTTTTCCATAAGTTAAAGCCAACCTTTGCCATCAAGTTGTGACTCATATAATCATTTTCAGGTACGATACCATTTGATGACACGTTTGCGTAAGAAAAGTAAGAAGAGATATTTTCATTTCCCCCAGATAAGGCGATAGAGTTGTTGGTTGTATAACCCGGCTGATAGAATTCTTTCGCATAATTAGGAGCCGGAGACGCTAATTTATCACCCCAGCTGAATGTACCTTCGTTACTTACACCATATGTATTTTGGAATTTCGGTAATACCATTGGTGTTTCAACAGTTGTATTACTTGATACATTGATGGAAACTTTTCCTGATTGTGCTGATTTTGTTGTGATCATGATGGCACCGTTGGCTGCAACTGCACCATACAAAGCGGCTGCTGATGCACCTTTCAACAAGGTAATCTGGGCGATATCATCAGGGTTAATGGTTGACATGGCATCACCACCATCACGTTCACCACCATAAGCCATGGTTGTTTGAGCTGTAGAGACGTTCATCATCATAGGAACACCATCTACAACGATCAACGGTTGGTTACTACCACTAATTGACTTATTACCGCGGAACAGGATCTTTGAAGAACCACCGGCACCTGTTGAGTTCGGAGTAATCTGTAAACCTGCACTCTTACCTTGTAAGGAGTTGATCATGTTTACGTTCTTGATTTCATTCAAATCTTTACCACCTACGGTTTGTGCTGAATAAGTCAGGGTCTTAGATTCACGCTTAATACCCATGGCTGTTACAACCACTTCTTCCAGCGCTTCTGAATCAGAAGACATCTCTACATTAATTGTAGAACGGCCGTTAATGGATTCTTCAACGGTTTTCATACTAACATACGAAAATACAAGTGTACCGTTCCCTTCTACATCGATGGTATAATTACCATCCATATCAGTAACAGTTCCTGTTGTAGTACCTTTTAGAAGTACATTTACGCCAATCAGCGGTTCTTTTAAATCTTTATCTGTAACTGTACCGCTAATCGTTCGCTTTTGTGCATAACCTACTATGCACAAAAAGAATGTCATAAATAGGATAATTGACTTTCTCATGAAAAATCGATTTTTGGAGTTAAATAAATGTTTTAAATTTCTTGTTTTAGGATGAATCTGATGGATATAGTAATCCATACGCGTTAAATCTTTTTCTACTACATAGGCATTTCGTTTAAAAACGGTTAATATATATGAGCTCTTTTCTCTTTATTTTGTTAGATATAAGACAAAGGTATGAATTTTTTATGACATTAGGTAATATTTTGTTTGTAAAAATTTAAGAATATCTTTAAATCAGAATTTGATTTTTAATAAAATGAAAGAAAATCCTGGTAAATAAAAAGCTTTTAAAAATAGATTTGACGATATATGGGGTAAATAGTAACTCTATGGCCTGGTTAAGTATGAATTTGCTAGTATGGATAAATATTTATTTGATCTATTATAACATGATGAATGCTATTTTCGGAAGAGTGATTCTTGAAATAATTAGTTTATGGTTTTATAAATTTAAAATCTTTACTATTATTCTTTAATCCACGTCGTGGATTACTTAGTTCTCACCGTGGATTACTTAGTTCACGACGTGGATTACTTAGTTCACGCCGTGAACTAAAAAATTTTCAGTGAGAAAATGAAGTTTTATTGACGAGAAATAAAAAAACCGTTCGGATTCCGGACGGTTTTTAAACTGCATATATAAATATGTATATCAGAACAAACTCCAGGTGACGGTCAGGCCTGCCATGACGATAGCAACCATGCTCATGAGTTTGATGAGAATATTCAGACTCGGACCGGATGTGTCTTTGAAAGGATCGCCTACGGTATCACCTACGACAGTTGCTTTATGTACTTCTCCTCCTTTGCCGCCGAAGTTCCCTTCTTCAACGTATTTCTTGGCATTGTCCCAAGCACCTCCAGCGTTGGCCATGGAGATAGCTAATACGAATCCGGATGACAGGCCGCCGATCAGCAGACCAATGACTCCGGGAACTCCAAAGAAGATTCCGGTCAGGATAGGAGCTGCAATAGCCAGTAATGAAGGAAATACCATTTCTTTTTGGGCTCCTTGGGTGGAAATCTGTACACATCGGGCGTAGTCGGGTTCGGCTTTCCCGTCAAGGATACCTTTGATTTCACGGAACTGACGGCGTACTTCTTCTACCATGTGGGCTGCGGCGCGACTTACGGCATTCATCGTCAGTCCGCAGAAAAGAAAGGCCATCATACTTCCGATAAAGATGCCTGATAGGACTTTCGGATTCATCAGGGTAACATCATAATAAATCATGAAGTCGGTAAAGCTGGCTTTGTCCACGGCTACTTGTAGTCCGTTGGGTAATTCCAAAAGGCTTGTCCCGATACGGCTGAGTCCGATACGTATTTCTTCTATATAGGATGCCAGCAACGCTAATCCGGTTAAGGCTGCCGAACCGATGGCAAAGCCTTTACCTGTAGCGGCAGTTGTGTTACCTAACGAGTCGAGTGCGTCGGTTCGTTTGCGGACATCTTTTCCGAGTCCGCTCATTTCAGCATTACCACCGGCATTGTCGGCAATCGGTCCATAGGCATCTGTTGCCAAAGTAATACCTAAAGTAGAAAGCATACCGACGGCAGCGATACCGATTCCATATAATCCCATTCCGATATTGGCAAAATCGAATCCTGAAGCCAGCCAATAAGAAAGAATGATACCGGCAACAACAGCCAATACCGGAATCGTGGTCGAAATCATACCTAATCCGATACCGGAAATGATGACAGTGGCTGGTCCTGTTTTCCCGCTTTCCGACAAACGTTGAGTCGGTTTATAGGATTGCGAGGTGTAATATTCGGTAGATCGACCGATAATGATACCGACAATCAACCCAACGACAACGGCACACGAGATCTCAATCCAGTTTTCCAAGCCTAATGCCCAAAGGATTGCAAAAGTAGCAACTACGATCAGGGCAGAACTGAGATTTGTCCCGACAGCCAAGGCATTGAGTAATTCTTTCATTCCGGCATTTTCTTTCGTCTTCACTGAGAAAATACCGATAATCGACAAGATAATACCAACGGCAGCAATCAACATCGGAGCAATTACCGCCTTAAATTGCATTTCCGTATTTCCGGAACCGATAAATGCGGCTGCTCCTAAAGCCGATGTTGCCAAAATCGAACCACAATACGATTCATACAAGTCGGCACCCATTCCGGCTACATCACCTACGTTATCACCTACATTATCGGCAATAGTTGCCGGATTTCGCGGGTCATCTTCCGGAATACCAGCTTCTACTTTACCTACCAGATCAGCTCCAACATCGGCAGCTTTGGTATAAATACCACCGCCCACACGTGCAAACAAGGCTTGTGTTGAGGCTCCCATACCGAAAGTCAGCATGGTTGTTGTAATGATACACAGTTTAGCTGTAGGATTCATGGCGTCTGCAGGAATCAGATTTTCCAGTAACAGATACCAGAAAGAAATGTCGAATAAACCTAATCCGACAACGACCAATCCCATAACGGCTCCGCTACGGAAGGCAACCCGTAATCCTTTGTTCAATGAATCCCTGGCTGCATTGGCCGTTCGGGCCGAAGCATAAGTGGCTGTTTTCATTCCTAAGAATCCGGAAAGTCCGGAGAAGAAACCTCCCGTCAGAAAAGCTATCGGCACCCAATGATTCTGTAGGTTAAATCCATAGGCCATTATCGAGAAGAGAATGACCAGACCCAAGAAGACCATGCCGACAATCTTGTATTGTTGCTTCAGATAAGACATGGCGCCCTGCCGGACATGTGATGCAATCTTCTGCATGGCAGGGGTTCCTTCACTTTCACGCATCATTTGCTTGTAGAAGTACCAAGCCAGTACGAGTGCCAAAATTGATGAGAACGGCACAATCCAGAATAGTGATGATTCCATAACGGGTAGATTTTAATTGTTATGAGCCTAAAGATAACGATTTTATTTGTAATAGAAAAGAGATGAAGGTGAAAAACAGTGCTCTATTTTCCGGAATAATCAGGAGAAAAATCCCTACCTTTGTCTGGTTTTTAGCTGAAGAGTACAAAGAAGTTATGCTTTATTCCAGTCGTCAGAATATTTTAACGACCCCGTTTACCGTTTTCTATCTGCTGATAGGTTGTATTGTCTGCTGGATAGCGTGTTATATCACTTCTACGGGTTATCCGGTGTATGGTGAAGTGACAGCACCTCCGTTGTGGAATCTGATCTGTCAATATTTACCGGGTAAATGGGGAACATACGCCATCGGTTTTCTCTTGATGTTAGGTGGAGCTTTTATGATTCATCGAGCTAATTATGTATTGATGCTGATCCGGGAGAAGACCTTATTGCCCGTTCTTTTCTATATTTTGCTGATCAGTACCAATAAGGACTTTCTGCCCTTGAAGTCAACTTCATTTGGTGTATTTTTCCTGATTTTGGCTATTTATTATCTGTTTACTTCCTATCATGATCCTAATAACAAGCGGAATGTGTTTAATGCAACGTTCGTGATAGCAATTGGAAGTTTGTTGTGGATTCATATCTGCTGGTTCCTGCCACTCTTTTGGTATGGAATGTATAAATTCCGGACACTGACATTGCAAACCTTCTTGGCAAGCCTGATGGGTTTGGCAGTAGTGTATTGGTTCGTCGGGTTTTACTGTTTGTGGCAACAGAACTTTGATATGTTTACCATTCCGTTTGATTCCCTTTATAAAGTTCGTCCGTTGAGCATCAAAGGAAATGGTTGGCAGGATTGGCTGACGATTGGCTATATGATTGCTCTTGTGGCAATAGCATCATTCAATATTCTGGCCCATGAGTATGAGGATAATCTGCGGACTCGTCAGTTCTTGTCTTTCCTGATTTTGTTGGCTATTTCATCTTTTGCTCTTTATTTCCTATACGAGCAATCATCGGAAGAGTATCTTCAGATTGCCTGTTTCCCGTCTTCCATCTTGATTGCCCACTTCTTTACGGTGGTACGGAATAAATATGTCTATTGGATGTTTCACGCATCTGTGGTTGTTCTTATCTTATTATTGTTATTGCGAATATGGAGTTTTTAATAGATTACGGTTATATCGGCGTATTCATTGCCGCTTTTCTGGCAGCCACAGTTTTGCCTTTCAGCAGTGAGGTTGTATTGACGGGTGTTCTGTTGGCGGGTTCATCTTATTGGCCTTGTATGATAGCTGCGACCTTGGGAAATTTCTTAGGCGGAATGAGTTGTTATTGGCTGGGAATGTTGGGAAAGATAGAATGGATAGAAAAATATCTGAAGCTTGATGCTCAAAAAGTTTATAAAGTGCAGAATTGGATCAAAGACAAGGGTTCGTGGATGGGATTTTTTGTCTTTCTTCCAGGTATTGGTGATTTTATTGCTGTCGCTTTAGGCTTTTTGAGAGCAAATATCTGGATTGTGGCGATCTCGATGTTTTTAGGAAAAGCCATACGTTACTGGATCTGGATGGAGTTTGTATTTAAAGTCCAATCTCTTATCTGAAATACTGAAGAAAATAGTAATTTTGTGCCCATAATTTATCTTTGGAGATGAACGCTAATATTTCTAATTTAACTAACAAGCAAGTATTGTTCCGTGAGGCAAAGGACTATGTGATGATTGCCTTGGGAATGATTTTGTATGGCATTGGATGGACCATTTTCCTTTTGCCGAATGATATTACGACCGGCGGTGTTCCGGGTATTGCTTCTATTGTGTTCTTTGCAACCAAATTACCGGTTCAGTACACTTATTTTGCAATCAATGCGTTTTTGTTATTGTTGGCCTTAAAGATTCTCGGATTTAAGTTCTGTGTCAAGACAATTTACGCAGTTTTTGTCCTAACGTTCTTTTTGTCGGCTTTGCAAGGCTTGGTTGGAGAAGTTCATATTCTGCAAGATCAGCCTTTTATGGCATGTGTCTTAGGAGCTTCTTTTTGTGGTAGTGGCATTGGTATTGCTTTTTCGGCAAATGGTAGTTCGGGTGGAACCGATATCATTGCTGCTATTATCAACAAGTATCGGGATGTTTCGCTGGGCCGAGTCGTCATGGCTTGTGATATGATTATCATTACTTCCAGTTATTTCGTATTGCAGGATTGGGAAAAGGTCGTTTATGGTTATGTGACGTTGTATGTTTGTAGCTTTGTGCTTGATCAGATAGTAAATAGTGCACATCAGTCCGTACAGTTCTTTATTATTTCCAAACATTATAAGGAAATCGGAGAACATATCAATAAGGATATGCATCGCGGTGTGACAGTATTGGATGGAACAGGACTTTATACAGGTAATGGGGTGAAAATGATGTTTGTCTTGGCAAAGAAACGTGAATCAACTGCTATTTTCCGTCTGATTAAAGATATTGATCCAGATGCTTTTGTTTCGCAGAGCACAGTTATCGGTGTCTATGGAAAAGGTTTTGATCATATTAAGGTAAAATAAAAACGGCAGGTCGCCGTCTTTTTTCTTTTGTGGGCCTTCGAAATGATTTCGATGGCCTTTTTTTATTGCATAAGGCTTTCGAAATCATTTCAAGGTTTAAAGGTGTTTGTCCGGGAATTTGAATATCAGTATTATCTGACCTTATCAGATGCCCAGATTGCTTTTATGGTTTCTTCCTGGTTATATCCGTAAGGAGACTGTGCACTTCGGGTATTGGCCCGATAGGTATTTCCTGTTTTGTTTGGACAACAGATACCACGAATACCAGGCATTTCAATATGACCATCCGGATCCGTCTTCTTCATCCATTGCCAGACATACTGTAACCATTCATTCCGATACTTTTCCGGTTGTTTGGCAAACCAGGATATTTCGTCCCAACCCCACGGAAAATAAGACGTAGTGTCTGCTACATTTACAGGTTCTTCTTTCCCGTAATTATCAATCTCAACTAAATAGGGCAGATGCTCGCACGACCAACCTGAAGGCGTCTGGCAACCCATGCTTTTCTTATAGAGAGCATCTAAGTGATTGACTCGTAGTTCTGCGGGTTGTATATCTCCTTCTTTCCAAGGAGTAGCTGTTGGAAGAGCACAGATACGCATCGGGAATGAATTGAAATCAATCAGGCTTTTCCCATTAGTCACCATACCTCCTTTGGGCGTGTGTGCATCCAGAATCACCCATTGCCGGCGGGCATGCTGGGCAGCGAAGGAACGGATTTTGTCAATCAGTGTAATCCAGTGTGTCCTGTCAGGATCATTCATGCCCATCAGTTCGATTTGTCCTAAATGAAAGGCTTCACAACCGATACGGATATAAGAACAAGCCAGGAAATAGAACCATAATTGTGTTTCCTGCCGGCTGATATCCGGTACACTTCCTCCTGTATGCCAGTGATCCACATACTTCCCTTGTAGGTTCAGCATATCTTCATACCTGAAATTCCTTTTCTCTGGTTTCAGTCCGTAACTATCAAATACCCATTCCGGAATTTCAATCTGGCTGACTTCAGTAGAAATAGCTTCGAACAGACAGGCTTGGAATACCAGATCCGGATCATCTGCGTGCATTCTTTGGATGATCTGTTCTGCTTTCGTCCAGAAAGTAGGGTCTTTTAATATCTGTTCGTTTTCCCACAGGAGAATGGAACGTCCCAAGAATTTGGCTCCGATATTCTGTATCATGCGGATATCGTCGTTGAGTTGTTCTTCTCCTTGATTGGGTACCAGTAAGTTCGTGACTGTTATGGAACGATCCAGATAATTTTCCAGTACTTCTTTTTGAATACCGTTTTTATCGAACGAATAAGGTGAAGTTGATTCTCCTTGTGCCTGTCCGGCAAAAGATACGAGAATCCAAATCAAAAGTAGTGAGAATCGTTTTTGAATCATATATCAATCGTTTTTGTAAGTAATAGGACTTCCTTTCGTCTGATAAATAGTTTGTTGGAACTGCTGAGGAGATATCTGTACCTGATCTCGAGTTAGTTCCGGCACATTGTAACTTTTGAGTCGCTTCATATTATGTTCCGGATCTTGTTGGGGCAGCATAAAAGCTTTGCTAGCTTTTCCTTTCGGATTGAAATAAGTTATGTAAAGTCGGGTATAAGAACCGTCATCACGTCTGGAACTAAAGACGATCCATCGGCCGTTACTACTCCAGCAGTGATAACTGTCTGCATCTGTGCTGTTGGTTTCTTGCAGCGGATAGACAGAGTCTGCTTCCAAATCTTTTACGTAGAGGTCTGCGCTTTTATGCCAGATATGGAATTGTCCGTAGGATCCGGCTGTAAATAACAGATAACGTCCGTCTGGACTAATCCGGGGAACGGAGGCACTGATTCCAATAGAATCGCAGTTGATTTCGGTAACTTCTTCTCCGAAACTTTGATCGGAGGACTGGAATGTTCGACTGACAATATTATAACGTAGGGTATTGAAGTCTTTTGGACGAACAGTGCCCGTAGATTGATGGTCATAAAGACTGCCTACGCAATAATAGATTTTATCACCGGTTGGCGACCAACAGGGGAATGTTTCGAGTAGACTGTCTGTGTGACAGACATATTTCACTTCCTTCTGATTGGCATCATAGAAGAGCAGGTCGGAAGCCATATCAATTACTTCTACCTTTTCTTCATTCAGGATGTGGAAGGCTTGTCCTGTCTTGTTGGATGAAAATAGGATCCAGTTTTGTGTCGGATGCCAAGCAGGATAGACTGCTCCGAATGGGATGGAATCATGTTGGAAGTTGATTTTCTCTACATCCTTACCTTGAGTAAGGATGGTTCCACTGTGGTTCGTACGAACGTGGAACAGCATCTTCTGGGTACTATAATTCTGGTAATTGTGGCAGTTGATGCAATGATTATCTTCGTAATCGAATGTCCGGTTGTTCTCATAGATCACTTCTTCCTGGAAGTTCGTGAGGTTACGCTGATATAAGCCCAGTTGGCGATAGTAGGAATAACCGGGTTCGATCAACCGATAGGAGACGAACGGATCAATCTCTTCTTCGGCCACATGCCAGGTAAAAGGTTGGAAACGTAGCCATTTCTTTTCCGTATAAGTATAGACCTGTACTTGTATCTCTTTTCCTCGGGAAACACTTAAAAGAGATTTCCATTGTTCCGCATTGAATTGTAATGTTGATCCGTGCGAAGCAGAGGCCGACAGTTTCTTTCCTTCACTGGAAGTCAATACGGCTACAAACTTCTCACCTGGTGTACGGACCAGAAAGTTCAACGGGGCGATATTGGGTGGAATGATAATATCTTTATAATCCGGATAAATAGATGCGGGTTGTCCAACTTCTGTAAAGTTAGCAGGCTCGTCTGCCTTAGAGGAACATGCTGTCAACATTCCGATGATGGCACACATGAGTACGGAAAGTATATAAGGTATTGTTTTCATCAGTTTACTCCTCCTTTCATCAGTATTTGGTATCGTTTCATCTGTTCTTCATCTATTTTATTCTGGCAGAAATAATAGAACGGGTAGAAATGACCGTATTCTTCCTGTAGTTGAGGAATCAGTTCATCGGCCACTTTCCCATCTTTGACATATTGAGAGAGGAAGTTTTCGACTTGTTGGATTGTGCTTGGACGAATCTGGAACTGTGACAACAGATTCGTTGCCCGTTCTTTTTGCAGATAAGTATATAGAACAACAGCTTGCTCTACTATGAGCGGAAGCTCCTTCCCTTTGTAAGGACGCGTTCGATTCACCACTTCATCTAATAATTTGGTATATAAGCATGCCGCCATGGATACATCAAATGTTTGCTGATTCCGGATATGATTTCCAGTAATGGGGTATCCGATGAATAAAGGTGAGCGATATGATTGTTCAAAGCTGTCGTTCTTTGGTTTGAGTGCCAGTATGTGATTGAAGAAAGGTTGTTCCAAGATGCCTTTGGGATTGGCTACCAAAGGCATATATTTCCGAACAAAGCCGGATTCAAAAGGAACTTGCTGTAACAGGTAAAGATATTTGTTGGCAAGAGCATATTCTTCGTTCAGTAAGGAACAGAAAAAGAGTTGCTTGAACGTGTAACAACTGGGACCGTCGATAACCATGCGTTCCATTGCCTGATGATAAGCCGTATTCACTAAGCCAGAAGAAAGGCAACAGTCGCTAAGGTACAGATCTGTTCCGTCGTCGGGTAATCCACCTCGATTGATTAAGCCTAAGTCAGGATATTGATAAGGTATATCGAGCAGGTTATTTAATAAACCTCCGGTTTGTAACAAGGCGATGGCATGATAGGCAGCAACACTTCTGGTGGGTTGTTTTGCCTGTCTGGCTTGTTGAATCATTTTATCCCAATTTTGTTCCTGATATGCACGTTGCATGGAGGCGGTTATCCTTTCGTTCTCTTTTCCTGTCCAAGTATAGAGATAAAGTCCTAGAAACAAAACGCCACAAATTCCTTGTCCCCATCGGGAAGGAGAAACAGGATGCGAAGGTTTTCCAGCGATAAAGTGGAAAGCTATCGATACCAGGGCTGCCAGTATAAAAACAGCGAGTGGCCATAAAAAGACTACTGATGGTTCTTGTTGATAATACAGGTTTTGTCCTTTCTGAATGAGATACCACAACACCAGGATGGAAGGAAGAAGAGAAATCCATTCCCATTTACCTTGAAGTGCGAAACTCTTTCTGACGAGGCAGACTGTTCCGGTGAGCAAGACCGACATCAGGAATCCTCCAATCCAAGGTTCATGATAGGAGAGTAACAAAAGTCGACCGAACCAGTAGAGTTTTCCTCCTGGCTGGTCGAGTATGAACTCCATGATTTGTTGGTCGAAAGCAAACAAACTGTATTGTTCGGCCATATAAAATACATCGCCATAAAGAATGGCTGCAAAAATCCAGAATCCGATGAAGGCAATGACCGGAGTGGAACTCAAGATTGTTTTGATTTTCATCCTTTTCATGTAATTAGATCTAGTCTTTTAAAAGCAGTTTAAAGGTAAGATATTCCTCGAAGGAATGTATAGCCGGCACGGCTGTTTTGCAACATAAAAAAAGCGACCTGCCCAATTGGACAAGTCGCTTCGATGAAGTTATTAAAAGTTCTTATGTGATTAGTCTTTCAATTTAGCCTTCAAGAACTCACGGTTCAAACGAGCGATGTTGCTAACAGAGATGTTCTTCGGACATTCCATTTCGCAAGCACGCGTGTTTGTACAGTTACCGAAGCCCAGTTCGTCCATTTTGGCAACCATAGCCTTTGCACGGCGAGCTGCTTCAACACGACCCTGAGGCAATAATGCCAACTGGCTGACTTTGGCTGAAACGAACAACATAGCTGAACCATTCTTACAAGCTGCTGCACAAGCACCACAACCGATACATGCTGCTGCATCCATAGCTAAATCTGCATCCTTCTTAGGAATAGGAATTGCATTAGCATCAGGAACACCACCTGTATTAACTGATACGAAACCTCCGGCCTGCATGATTTTATCATAAGCAGAACGGTCAACCATCAAGTCGCGGATAACCGGGAAACCAGCTGAACGCCACGGTTCGATAGTGATTGTTTCGCCATCGTGGAAACGACGCATGTACAACTGGCAAGTAGTAGCACCTGTTGCCGGTCCGTGCGGATGACCGTTTACATACAGAGAGCACATACCGCAGATACCTTCACGACAGTCGTGATCGAACACGATCGGTTCTTTACCTTCATTGATCAAACGCTCATTCAAAATGTCCAGCATTTCCAGGAAAGAGACACTCTGATTGATCTTATCTATTTGGTAAGTCTCGAACTGTCCTTTTTCCTTCGGACCTCTTTGACGCCAAACTTTAAGCGTTACTTTTATATCTTTATCCATACGTTTTTAGTTTTTAAGTTTTTTAGTTTTTAAGTTTTTAGTTTCAAGTTCTCAAGTTCTGGAATTTTTATCTAATCCATTCTTTCGTCTGTAAATCAAAGATAATATCATCTTGTTTACTTCCGTATTCAGGCCTTGAAGCATTCTGGAATCGTCTTCTTTCATAAAAGAAAGTTCGAGTGATAAAATCAACTGAGTTTCCAGTTCATTAGAAGATCCCAATGCTACATATAAGAACCGTAATAATTCTTTGTCTGAACCTCGACCATAACCTTCCGCAATGTTCGAAGGAATGGATACTGCGCATCTACGCATCTGATTTACCAGGCCGAATCGTTCTTCAGTAGGGAAGTTACCAGTTACCTGATATACTTTTTTTGCTAAAGTCAGACTTTTTTGCCAAGCCAATAAATCTTTGAACGTACCCATAAACTTACAAACTTATAAACTCATAAACTTACAAACTTATTTTTTGTAATTACGTGTTTGCGGAACTACGAATTCATAGTTCAAATCTTCTTTCAGCATAACCGGATCTTTATCTTCTCCTTGATATTCCCAGCAAGCAACATACATGAACTTATCATCATGACGCAAAGCTTCGCCTTCTTCAGTCTGATGTTCTGTACGGAAGTGACCACCACAAGATTCTGCACGATTCAATGCATCGTGAGCCATCAATGTACCGATTTCAATGAAGTCAGCCAAGCGTAAAGCTTTTTCCAATTCAACGTTCTGATCATCACCTGAACCCGGGATATATACATTGCTCCAGAATTCTTTCTTCAGGTCTTTCAACATGTTGATTGCTTCCAACAAACCTTTTTCGTCACGAGCCATACCGATGTGTTCCCACATGATGTGACCTAACTTACGGTGGATAGTATCAACTGTTTCCTTACCCTTGATGTTCATCAATTTCTGGATACGAGCTTTGATTGCGTTTTCTGCTTCAACAAATTCCGGCAGATCTGTGCTGAAACGCGGAACCTGAATCTGGTCAGACAAGTAGTTCTGGATGGTGTATGGCAATACGAAATAACCATCAGCCAAACCTTGCATCAACGCAGAAGCACCCAAACGGTTTGCTCCGTGGTCAGAGAAGTTAGCTTCACCAATAGCGAACAAGCCCGGAATAGAAGTCTGCAATTCATAGTCAACCCACAGACCACCCATTGAATAGTGCAATGCCGGGTAAATCATCATTGGAGTTTCATATGGATTATCGTTGGTAATTTCTTCGTACATATCGAACAAGTTACCATATTTCTGCTTAACAACTTCCTTACCTAAGCGGTTGATAGCATCAGAGAAGTCCAGGAATACAGCTAAACCAGTGTTGTTTACACCATATCCTGCGTCGCAACGTTCTTTAGCGGCACGTGAAGCAACGTCACGCGGAACCAAGTTACCGAATGCCGGATAACGACGTTCCAAGTAGTAGTCACGGTCTTCTTCCGGAATATCTTTACCTTTCTTTGTACCTGCCTGTAATGCTTTGGCGTCTTCCAGTTTCTTCGGAACCCAGATACGACCATCATTACGTAATGATTCAGACATCAATGTCAATTTTGACTGATAGTCACCTTTTACAGGAATACAAGTCGGGTGAATCTGAACCATACAAGGATTAGCAAAATAAGCACCTTTCTTATAGCACTGCCATGCAGCTGAACCATTTGAAGCCATCGCGTTAGTTGACAAGAAGAATGTATTTACATAACCTCCAGTTGCAACAACAACAGCATGAGCAGCATAACGTTCAATTTTACCGGTGATCAGGTTACGGGTAATGATACCACGAGCACGACCGTCAACCAAAACAACGTCCAACATTTCGTGGCGAGTGTACATTTTTACTTTACCTTTACCAATCTGACGGCTCAATGCAGAATAAGCGCCTAACAATAACTGCTGACCGGTCTGACCGCGGGCATAGAACGTACGGGATACCTGAGCACCACCGAATGAACGGTTATCCAACAAACCTCCGTATTCACGAGCGAAAGGTACACCTTGAGCTACACACTGGTCGATGATGTTATTTGATACTTCAGCCAAACGATATACGTTAGCTTCGCGAGCACGATAGTCACCACCTTTGATTGTATCGTAGAACAAACGGTAAACAGAGTCACCATCATTCTGATAGTTCTTAGCAGCATTGATACCACCCTGTGCAGCGATTGAGTGAGCACGACGAGGTGAGTCCTGAATACAGAAGTTCAATACATTGAATCCCATTTCTGCTAAAGAAGCTGCTGCAGAAGCACCGGCCAAACCTGTACCTACTACGATAATGTCCAGACGACGCTTGTTAGCGGGGTTCACCAATTTCTGGTGATCTTTATAATTTTTCCACTTGTCAGCCAACGGGCCTTGAGGGATTTTAGAATTTATTTCAGCCATATTGTTTTTAGTTTTTTAAGTTTGTTAGTTTCTTAGTTTTTAAGTCATTTTGTTTTTGAGTCTGTTCGTTTTGAATGTTTGATTCCAAACTCATAAACTTATAAACTTATAAACCTATAAACTCAAAATTTACGCTCCTACACCATTCAGGTAGAATACAATAGTAATAATCGCGAACAAACCGCAGATGATTGTTGCTACCCATTTAGAAATGCATTCCCAACGGCTCAACCATACAGTGTTGTTCCAGCCTAATGTGTGGATTGCTGACCAGAAACCGTGAGTCAGGTGGAACCATAATGCAGCAAACCATACCAGATATAATACTGTGTTTACAATATTACCCTGGAAGTAGAAGTTGATGAATGCAGCACCGTCCTGAGGATGGATGTCTCCATGAATACCAGCTAATTCTGCAAACATCATGTTGTACCAAAACTGTGTGAAGTGAAGGATCATAAACAGAATTACGATCAAGCCCAGTACGAACATGTTCTGTGATGCCCATTCAACGCCTTTCGGACGAGAATTCAGTGCATAACGGTCGTTACCACGAGCTTTTCGGTTCTGCAATGTCAAAATCACTGCATACACGAAGTGAACTACTACACCTGCAGCCAGAACGAGTGTTCCTACGATGGCATACCAGTTACTTCCCAGCAAACCGCAAATCGTGTTATACGCTTCGCCTGAGAATACTGCCGCTACGTTCATCGACAGGTGGAACAATAAAAACAGAATTAGGAAGAGACCTGATATACTCATTATCAGTTTCCTCCCGATAGAAGAATTAAGTAACCACATAAGATAATAATTTAAGTTATTTAATTGTGTATAAAAATCACACTTATATAGCATTTAATTATGCAAAGGTAGTTTAATTCCATGGATCAACCAACAAGATTAAATAAATATTTCTGTAATAATTCGTCCCCCTCCGGGGAAAAATAGTTGAATCGTAACGAAAAGAGTTCTGTTTTGAAGAGAATCTTTTATACTAGTAATATGTGATGCTGAAAAATGCATTGCGCGAAATGGGCGGTTATGAGGCTGATGAGGAAATAGATTAAGGAAGAAAATGTATCTTTGTACGCAAAATGGTATTGATTTTAGATGAATTGCGTATGAGAAGTAAAGCGGTTATATTTTTGTTGCTGATAAGTCATTTCATAGGAGCTCAGCAAGTAACGGAGATCAAATCGTTGGATGGTGAGTATTGGTGGGGCGGCGTAACGGCCTTGGGCTCGAAGATGCCTTACATACAGCCGATGGAATCTTTTGATCTTTCTTCTCAGAATAATAATAATCAGGTTGTTCCGCTATTGGTCTCTAGTAAGGGACGGTATGTCTGGAGCGATTATCCATTTGCGTTCTCAGTTACGGAACAGGGTATCCGGATTGATTCCAAATACGAACAGGTAAAGGTGGAAGAGGCGGGCCGTTCTTTGTGGGATGCTTATTTGGATGCTTGCCGTCAGCACTTTGCCCCCAGTGGTCAGTTACCGGATACTTTGTTTTTTACGAAGCCCCAATACAATACATGGATCGAACTGATGTATAATCAGAACCAGGCGGATGTGTTGGATTATGCACGGCAGATCAGCAAACAGGATTTTCCGGGTGGAGTAGTGATGATTGATGATAACTGGCAGAAGTATTACGGGAACTTCGAGTTTAAGCCGGATCGTTTCCCGTCGCCTAAAAGCATGGTGGAAGAGTTGCATGCAATGGGTTTTAAGGTAATGCTGTGGGTTTGTCCGTTTGTTTCTGCCGATAGTCCGGAGTTCCGCGAACTGGAGAAGAAAAAATACCTTTTGAGATTACAGAATGGAGAAACAGCGATGATCCATTGGTGGAACGGTTATAGTGCCTGTTATGATCTGACGAATCCGGAGGCAAGGGATTATTTTATCTCTCAATTGAAGAAGATGCAGGAAGTTTATCAGATTGATGGCTTCAAATTTGATGCGGGTGACAATGGCTTCTACAGCCATGCGGAACTGAAAGCCTGGAAGTCGGATGCCATTTCTGTCGATCATACCCGGGCTTGGGCGGAAATCGGGTTGCATTTTCCTTTTAACGAGTATCGTGCCTGTTGGCAGATGGGCGGTCAGCCGCTGGTACAGCGTTTGAGCGATAAAGATTATTCCTGGGATGCGGTTCGTCTGTTAATCCCGGAAATGATAGCTGCCGGTCTGAACGGGTATGCGTATGCTTGTCCGGATCTGATCGGAGGCGGACAGTTTGCTTCGTTCTTGGGCATTGATCCTAACCGCTTCGATCAGGAATTGATTATCCGTTCGGCACAGATTCATGCCATGATGCCGATGATGCAGTTCTCGGTCGCTCCATGGCGGATATTGAGCCCGGAAAATCTTTCGATTGTTCGCGAAGCGGCTCGCCTTCATGTTCGTATGGCTTCCTATATAATCCGGCAGGCTCGTCATGCAGCTGCTACCGGCGAACCAATTGTCCGGCATCTTGCTTACGAATTTCCGGATCAGGGCTTTGAAACCTGCAAGGATCAATTTATGCTGGGAGACAAATACCTGGTAGCGCCGATGGTGGAAAAAGGAAACAGCCGGGTTGTCAGATTGCCGAAAGGACGATGGAAGGATGACTTGGGAAAGATTCACAAAGGGGGAAAGTCGATCACAATCGATGTTCCGCTGAATCGTTTGCCTTATTATGAAAGATTGTGTGATTAATCGATAGTATATGAAGACACTGGTACATGTTGACAACGAGCAGATTGAATCTGTATTGAAACAATGTAGTATTTGTTTTGTAGGGATGGCGGATACAGATGGTACGCCCTATGTGATCCCGATGAATTTTGGCTACAAAGACGGTTCGCTTTATTTGCATTCGGCTCAGGAAGGCAGGAGCATTTCGATCTTGAATCGGAATCCGCGTGTTTGTATTTCTTTTTGTCCGACAACGGAACTGGCTTATCAGAATGTGGAAGTGGCTTGCAGTTACCGGATGCGGGCCAGCAGTGTTATCTGTTGGGGAAATGTTGTCTTTGAGGAAGACTACGACAAGAAAGTAGAAGCACTCGATATCCTGATGAAGCAATACACCGACCGCCCTTTTACTTATGGTCGTCCGGCAGTCTTGAATGTCAAGATCTGGCGGGTAGATATCGACGAGATCTCGTGTAAGGAATTTGGAGCTCCCTATCGGAAGGCAGTAGGGAAATAACAGCGTTGTTGGATAATTTTTCAACACAGAATCATCGGTGCAAGGGCGCGTAAAATCTCTGATAACCGGTGGTTTTGTGTTTTTTGTAAAGTTTTTCTTATAGATCTTTGTTAATATAATTTTTGTTTACTACCTTTGAAATGCCTTAAATCGTAAGGCATCCGGCTTTTGGAATCATCAAACGTGGTTCTGGAAGTCATGATGAATCTAAAAGATAGAAAAACGCTGGAATAGGGGATACGTTTATGCATGATAGGCGCGCTAACCTTGACTGAATTTGTATGGAAAAAGATACGTTTGGCCGGGAAAATACTCATGAAAAAGACGAGGAGACATTTCTTTTGTTATTTCATTTCTTTCAGATAATCAGAATTTTTGTTTAACGCAAACCCGATAGGCTGTTTCCTGTGGTCGCAGTAGGAAGTGGCAGTGACGGTTACTAAAATTTAATGCCAATAGAAGAATGTTACTACGACGATTTAGCTTGTTCCCTTCTTGTAAGGAGGGAATAAAAGCGGGCGATATGACGTTCGGCGAGCTGACGAACTATATGGCCCGACATGTTTATTTGGAGGAAATGACACAGAAGGCGCGTGCTTGTTTACAAGCAGACGACTTAACTGGATATGAGCGGATCAAACGCTCGGAGGTCTATGCCGTGACTCCCAATGCTTATTTTAAGGCAGGACGGAAGAACGACGATCTGCATACGTATTCCACGGGTGTCATGATGTTTGATTGGGATCATATCGAAGGTGATTTAGGGGCGTTGGTTGGACGCATCGTTACGCATCCTTCGATCTGCTTGGTGTCCAAAAGCCTGAGTGGTAGCGGTGTGCACGCTTTTGCCCGGGTTGAGGGGATAACGGATGATAATTTTAAATCGGTATATGCAGCAATCGGATCGCAACTTGAAGCCATTGCAGGATATCCATTTGACCGCCAGTGTAATAACTTTTCCCGTCTGATGGTGCTGGCGCATGATCCGGATCTGCGTGTCCGGGATGATGCCGAACCGTTTCAGGCTGAAGCATTGCTTTCGGGTGGTTCTTCTGTTGCCATGACTTCGTTGGCTGCGTCGGATGAAGTGGCTCGTTATGTGGCAGTAGCTGAAGCTAATCTGAATCTCTCGGAAGGAAATCGGCATAGCGCGCTGGTTTCGCTGGCTTCCTGTATGAATCGGAAAGGTTTTCCGGAAGAAAAGGTGATTCCGGTATTGGTGGGACGATATGCGCAGGCTGGATTTGGTGAACGAGAAATCGTTTCGACCATTCGGGACGTGTATCGTCGGTATGCGGTTGATTTTGGTGTGAACCGGAAAAATCTAGAGAAAAAAGAGGACGCAAAAGTTCAAAAAGTTCAAAAGGTTCAAAAAGTTCACAGTGCCCCCGACGCTGAAACTTACATGCAAGCGGTCGCCTGCGAACGGCCTTTGGTCGAGTCGTTCCGCGAACAGTTGCCTCGTTTGTTGCAGGATGCGATCGACGAGAGCCAGTCGGCCGATGTACAATGGGCTATGTTGCTGGCAGGCCTGTCGGTCTATTCGGCCATGCCGATTGATGTGCATTTTATGGAAGAAGACGAGTGTTATCTGCCTATCAGTTGTATTTGGGTTGGTGAATCGACTTCCGGCAAAGGACGCATCAAAGTGGCAGCTGATATTCATCGCTTGTTTGCCAAAGCGGTAGCCAGAGACTTCGAAGCGAACGAGATCATTCCTGCCAGAAGCCAATTGAAAGAGTGGGAAGCCCGGCAGGAAGCTATCCGCAAGCTGAAGGAAGAAGTGGAAGGTGGATGGGAAGAACGCCCGCTGGTTCCTGAAAACAAGTTCCTGCAGACGTCGATGAGTACTTCCGAGTCGCAGTTTGTACGCCGATTACTGATAAACCAGCCTTATACAACGCTTCGTTTTACCGAAGAGATCGGAACGGTATGCGAAAATACAAAGCGCGAATATGGGGTTTCACGCAGTAACTTGCGTGCCGGACTGGAAGGAGGACGGATGAGCCTTGATTACAAAGACGGTGGTTTCATCTGTGTGGACAATGCCCGCATGGTCGATCTCTATGCCGGAACACCGGGCGCTTTTCAGCAATTTATCGATAATCAGGAAGATGGTCTGTCGCATCGTTTTCTGTATGCGGTGCTTGATTATAATCCGGCCTATAAGCGGTTACGGATGGGAAAGCGCATGGACCGTGCGTTTTGGGACGCCATGGAAGGACGTATCCGGACTTTCAAGGTGAATTGCGAAAATCAGCACATGGATATCTTGTTTTCTGCTCCGGTAATGGATCTGATCGAAGATTTGCTGGAAGATCTATGTAACCGGTATGCCTGTTATGCGAATCCGTCTTTCTTGTCGTATATCCGGCGAATGCGTAAGAAGGCGATGCAGCTGTGTGCCTTGCTGACTTTCATGCAGGCTTGCGAAGAGAATCTTCCGTATGCCGGTTATACGGAAGAGAGACCGCGGCAGGTGGATTGTCCGCTTTCGGTAGCACGCTTGGTTGTTAGCTGGATTCCGTATCTGGTTTATACGGCAGCTTGTATGATTGCTCCGTTGCGTAAGAACGAGACTGCCGAAGTCAAGCTCGACGATTTGAAAACGGAGCAGCTGTTTGAATCGCTTCCGGACGATTTCTCTGCCGAAGATTTTGAACAGGCAGCTTCCCGTTTGCAGATCAGTCGGAGTACTGCCATGCGCCGTCGGAAGATCTGGCTGGAGAATGGTGTGCTGATTCGTGTCTCTCACGGGAAATACCAGAAACGGAACGTTTCCACGTCGAAGTCTCTCTCTGGTGTCGGATAATTCCAGTGAGGGCACAGTGAACTTTTTGAACTTTTTGAACCTTTTGAACTTTTCGGGAAGTGGAACCATCGTCTGTCGTACCCGATACTGCGACCTCGATCGATACGCTAGTCTGGTTGTACCATGACCCTGAAAACAGAAAGTCCTATGACTCGGATTCTCTTCGTTATTCCCTCCGAATCATAGGACTTTTTTCTGAAAAGACGCCGGCTTTTTATGATTTCCTGCCTATCTTTTCAAGAATTGCTGCCTATGTTTTTTCAGCTTCAAGTTTTATTCTTCATTCCAGAAAGGAGCCTGAACAATTGTTGGGTCTTTATCAACTTCTGTTTGATGTACAGGCCACCAGTAATATTTACGTTCATATTTACGAACAAGATATTGTGTGCGCTTAAAATAAGCGTTCTGATCATTCGGGTCGTCAGATAACTTTGTGCCGGAGAAATTCATACCGTACATAGGTTGATCTAATACATCTTCTGCTTTTTTCCAACGGCGAAGGTCGAAATAACGGATACCATCTTCGCAGCACAATTCTACACGTCTTTCCCGATAGATGGCCTGACGTACTTCATCTTGTCCATTCAATGTGATCATCTTGAAGCCGTTGCTGTCTGTTCCGGTACCGTATTGAGGAACACCGGCACGCTCGCGGATCAGATTCAGATATTTCAGGATATCCGGATTTCCGGGATCACATTCATTCAATGCCTCGGCATAATTCAGATAGGCTTCACCCAGGCGATATAAGATTCCCGGACGATACGGATGGATGCCATCTCTACTCTTTTGCTCAAGAGATACTTTTTTCCTGTTCAGATAACCACTTTGAGGTGCGTCATGAGTCGGACCACCGTCTGGCTCGTTCGACATGAACTGAGTTTCACGATCAGCCTGATGATACCATTGGCGGTTCCACATTACGGTCAGATAGAAACGAGGTTCACGGTTTACATACATATTATAAGTACCAGCTGCAGCTACTTGATTGTAAGTACATCCGTCGGCACCGACAGAATCAACTGTTGCATTGGGGCATCCTCTGTACAGATTGTATTTGGTCTTTCGGATATCTTTCTGTGCTGAGAAACCTCTTTCTGTATATCCAGATTCTGTATTTATATTCGGTGTTCCGTAATTTCCTTTATAAGAAGAAATAGGAATAGAACCATCTTTCATGTAGAAGGCATCAACCAGCGTTTGAGTAATACCTAATCCACCATTGCCGGAAGCTCCTCTTGGTGTAGAGTGGTTTTCGTAATCAGTAAATCCACAATCTGCCCGGCAGAATAAAGCCTCTTTATTTAAATCACCTCTCAGGAAAAATACATTGTAACAAGACATGAACGGATCGATTGAACCATCGGCATTGTATTCGCGTATCAGATCATGACCGGCAGCATGAGCGGCATCTATCAGCTCTTTACAGGCAGTAGCTGCTCGTTTCCATTTATTGGCATCATACGATTGGGCAAAACGTTCCCGTCCGTCATAATTCTTGAAGCCTTTATACCACTCATTTCCATTTACCAATGGACTGGCAGCGAAAAGTAACATACGAGCACGAACAGCCAGACACATGATTGATGTAGCGCGACCATAGAACTGAGTGGATTTGTTCAACCAACTCTCAGGTAGTTTTTTTGAGAGATCAACCAGTTGCGTGTCGATCCAATCAACCATCGAATCGAAAGGTTCCTGGCCACGCATCAGGTTATCATCATTTACATTGGCTAATCCATCAAAGAATGGTACACTTCCATAGGCCTCTATCATAAGCCAATAATAATAGGCAATTAAGAACCGGCATTCATTTTTCATCATTTCGATGTCGCTTTCTGTTACTCCCTGATTGGGTAAGGCATGAGCATTTTCAATGAATTGATAAGCCGAACGAATTCGGATTGGAGCACCAGCCCATAAATCACCACTCCAGGAAGAGTTGGTATACCATTGACCTGTACGGTATTTTAAAGCGCCATCACCCCAGAATTGTTCCCAACGTTGAGAAGGATCCAAGTCATCACCTAAAAGATCATAACCGTAATCTTTCATAAGTCCCCAGTATGGATCCGGAATCTTATTATATACACCCGACAACCAGTCTTCCATACGTGTTTTGTCGTTGAAAACCATTTCCATGGTTAATGTATCATCTGGCGCATTATCAATAAAATCTTGACAGTTTGTAAATAGTAAACTGAAACAGAATAAGAATATGTAGTTTAACTTTTTCATGATTTTAAATAGTTGGTAGATTAAATTAGAAATTAACATCGAGACCGACTGAGAAGGATTTCATAATCGGATATTTAGCACCGTTACTGGTGTCTAACTCCGGATCCCATAAATCGAATGCCGAGAAGGTCAATAAATTAGACCCCTTTGCGTATAGACGAACATTTGACAATCCGATGGTAGTCACCCAACGTTTTGGGAAAGAGTAGCCGATCTCTATATCTTTCATTCGTAACATACTCATATTTCGCAGCCACCAGGTTGAGCTTTGACTATTGTTTGAGTTTGTACCCCAACTTAAACGTGGATAAAAGACATCCTGACTCGGGTTTTCTTCTGTCCAACGATCGTTATAGTTTGTCAATACATTACCCATAGCTCCCATAGATGATCCTGGCAAGAAATGACCGGCTACACCTCCGATAAATCGGTATGTTCTACCATTCCCTTGGAAGAAGATATTGAAATCAACATTTTTGTAACGGGCTGTTCCTCCGAATCCGTAAACAATTTCAGGATTTGTTGTACCTCCCATGGCTGTTTCATCCATTGAGTTGACAGCTCCGTCACCATTGAGGTCTTTATAGCGGATATCACCTGGACGAACTGTGCTGAATGTATGAGCCGGAATGCCTTCTTTCAATACTTGTTCACCTTTTTCGTTGGTAGTAAAGTCGTCTTCTGTAAATAAACCTTCGGCTACCAGACCGAATAATTCGTTTACACTGTGTCCTGTACGCTGGCGGTTTGTTCCGATTACACCTAATGCTTCATCCTGTTCGATTATGGTGTTATGTGCATAGGTAAATGTTCCTCTGAATCCGATATTAACATCCTTATTAATGGCTTTGTTGAAAGTTAAAGAGAGATCAACGCCTTGGTTATTTACTTTACCGAAATTCGCCCACGGTGTTTTTCGGAATCCGGCTGCCGAAGGAATGTTTTGTCGTTGCATAAAGATGTCACGACGTTGTTCCTTGAACCAATCTACTTGTAAATCCAAAGCATTCCAAAGTCCAAGTTCCATACCGACGTTGAGTTTTTCAACGGTTTCCCAAGTCAGATCATTTACTGCAACTTCACCTTCAAAGCGGGAAGAACGGTTATAGTCATTATTGATACCCCATTTGTAACTGCCATCTGTGTCGATGGTAGGCAAAAAGGCAAAACGTCGTCCGCTTAACTGATCATTACCTGTTAAACCCCAAGAGGCTCTGAACTTGATTTTAGAGAATGTATCTTTATATTTCTCCATGAATTTTTCTTCTGACAGTAAATAACCGAGAGCTACTGATGGGAAAAATCCAAAACGGTGTCCTTTAGTAAAGTTTTCAGAACCATTATAACCAAAGTTAAACTCGGCAATATACCGGTTGTCATAGGTATAAGAAGCTCGTCCGGCCCATCCCATACGACGGAATGGTACGATATTACCATCATTATAATCACGCTGGTTATATAAGAACATGGCATTAATGGCATGTTTCTCATTGAAAGTGCGGTCATACGTGATATTACCTTCCAAATAGGTCGCTTTATTACCCCAGTCTGCACTATTGGAAGTGTCAAGGAACTCTTGTCCATCAGTTCCGACAGACAGGATTAATTCACCTTCTTCATCGCGTCCTGATGCCGGATTATAGTAAGTCGGAGTACGTGATCGAGTAACGTAAGATGCAGAATAGCGGTCGAATGAGAACGTTCCTTTGAATTTTAATCCAGGTGTGATAAATTTCAAATCCTGTTCAAGCGAGAAGGTTGATTCCACTTTGGATTGTGAAGTCGTTTTATATCCATGTTGCGTTAATAATGCCCAAGGATTTTGGCGTTGCTGTACACGAACATCGCGACCTCCTGAATATTGGATAGGATGTACAAAAGGCGGTGTTTCAAATGCATATGACCAAATATCTCCATCAGGAGTTGATGGGCCGTTCATTTCTTGTAAATATCCGCCGACACTCACACCTAAAACCGTTGTTTTGGTGACGTTGATATCAACGTTTGATCGCAAGTTATATTTATTCAATCTAGTAGAAGAATCCCAAGCTTTTGTATCATCGGTAACCAATAAACCTCTTTCTCCGTAATAAGAAGCGACTAATGCATAACGAAGAATGTCGCTACCACCGGTAACCGTGACATCACCTCGGGTATTAGAAGCTGTATTTTTCCGAATAGCATCCAGCCAGTTTACATCCGGGTAAAGTTCCGGATCAGTTCCCTTCTTGTAATTCTCTATCATTTCCTGAGAATATATAGGATTCGGATTACCAGCATCCATATATAATTCGTTCATTAGGTTGAGGTAATCAACAGATCCGATGTATTCGGGAAGATTGGTTGGAGATGTAAATCCTTCTTCAAAGTGAACATTGACTTTGGGCTTTCCTAATTGTCCTCGTTTGGTCTTTACCAAGATGACACCATTGGCTCCTCTTACACCATAAACAGCACTGGCTGCAGCATCTTTCAATACAGAGAATGACTCAATTTCTGCAGGAGACAGATCATCTAGGGTTCTTTCGATACCATCTACTAAAACTAATGGACTAACACCTGTTCCTTGGAAAGAAGAAATACCTCGAATCCAGAAATCAGATCCATCAGAACCCGGTGCTCCATTACGTTGTACCGCAATAACACCGGCTAATTGTCCGGCCAGGTTATTGGATAGAGCTCTATTGGTGCCTTGTTGTAATTGCTTGGGCTCGACGGCTGTGATAGAACCGACAACTGATACTTTCTTTTGAGATCCGTAACCGACAACGACAACTTCTTCAAGGTTGTTGGATTCTTCTTCGAGATTAACGTTGATGTTAATTTGGCTACCGACTTTGACTTCCTGACTTTCAAAACCGATGTAGCTGAACGTTAAGACTGCATTTTTATTGGGAACTTCCAAGAAATAGTTACCGTTCATATCGGTGGTTGTTCCGATAGTCGTTCCTTTGATGATGACATTGACACCAATCAACGGATTCTGTTGAGCGTCTCTGACTGTTCCGTTGATGGTAATACCTTTCGGAGCTTGTTGTACTTCGTTTTTGTGTTTGATGATAATCTGCCGGTCGTTTATCACAAATGTCAGATCTGTGTTTTGAAACACTTCCGACAAAATTTGATAAATCGTTTCAGCTTTTGCATTAACACTAACATTCTTGTCTAGTTCTTCACGGATGAGATCCGAATAGAAGAAAACATATTCACTCCTTTTCTCTACAGAGGTTAACACATCTGAAATTCTCACATTCGTTAGTTGTAGAGAGAAACGTTGGGATTCACTGTAGGATGAATCGGCCAAAGCAGGTGTATTGGCAGCGAGCAATAATCCTGCTGAGCATACGGCACAAATTTTACTTTTAAACGTAGGTTCCATTTTTAATACTTTTCTCGTGATATTAAATTGTTAACACTTTCTTTTCTATTCTTGAGTAGGATAAATATCTATGACTTCATCCTTTTCCTGGTAGGAAATGGGAAGGGAAGTCTTCAGTGTATTTAGCACTTGATGGATATCATCGAATAAGACCAGCTTCCCGGAGCATTTGAAGGATTCAAGTTCTTCCGGGCAATTGAATGTGATTCGATAATATCGGGATAATTGGTCTAGAATTTGTCCTAAATTACGTTCTTTGAATTGAAGAATACCGTCAATCCAAGAGATATAATTATATGGATCAACCTCTTTGACGGTCATTTGGTCTTGACTGAGCACCAGCATCTCGTCTGGTGTAATCTTTTGTTCGGTTCCGTTTCTGTCATTGACAGCCACAAGACCTTCTTTCAATACAACCGATTGGGCTTCTTCTTCCTGATAGGCTGTTACACAAAATGACGTTCCTAAAACCCGGATATCCATTTGGGAGGTTTTGACAAAGAACGGACGTGTCGGATCTTTTTTGACTTCCAGGTAGATTTCTCCATTTACATATATTGTTCGGTTATCTGCCTGGAATTGTTGAGGGAAACGCAGGATGGTTCCGGCATTGACCCAGACTTTGGAACTGTCTGGTAATATCAGAAAGGAACGTCGTCCACGAGGAACGCGTAATGTGTTCTCTTGCGGAACAGCAACAGAAGGCATGGCCTGAGCAATTGAATGGATAGCCTTATTCTCAATTTGAATTTGTCCTTTAGCGTCAACCCGTATTTCTGTATTGTTAGGAACTTGCATAGTCTGTTCATTGGCCAGTTGCAATTCAACTTCTGTTTGTTGCTGGTCCAATTGCAGACTTTCTGCAGTCAGTGGCATCGTCTCCATTTCATTTTCAGAGATGCCTCTTTGCTGGAATAAGTTCACCAGAATGAGTAACAGAATACAAGCGGCTGCGAGATAGGAGATACGAAGGAACAGTTGTCTTTTTTGTCTTTTGGCGATTCCTTGCTGGATTCTGTTTTTCAGAACATCGTGTTCGATAGAAGTCATCGCAGTTCCTCGTGTACTAAGTCTTAGTTTTCTGACTTTATTTCTGGCAGAAAGTAGCAGCGCTTCATCTTCTGGATAAAGCTTGAGATAGTCCTGATAAAACTCATTCAGTTCCTGGGTTGGGAATAAACACCACAGGATAAAAGTCTTATCATGGATAAGCTCGTCTTCTGTCTTTCTGATAATATTTTGTCTCATTTTATTTTCTTTTTCAAAAAGACGGACATTTACTCCTAATGACCCCATTTGGAATATTAATAAATGTGAAATATTATCTTTCTTTTGCCCGTATACTTTTAATGGCTGTATTTATAGGATATAAGAAGTAATAGCAGGACAAAATAAATTGGTAATCCTTCCTGCATCTTTTGGATGGCTCTATAGATTAATTTGCGTGTGCTTTTTGGAGTGATATTCAGTATTTGTGCCACATCTTCATAGGAAAGGTTTTGCATATAGTGCAGATAAATAGCTTCTCTTTGCTTACTGGTCAGCAAAGAAAGTAGCTGGTTGAGCAGATTTTCATACTGGACTTTTTCTTCTGATTCCAATGTTAGTTCCTGAGCGTCTGCACAAAGTTCAAACTGATATTCATCGGTCAGTTCCTGAAACTGGGATTCTTTCCGCAGGATGGATATGATTCTGTTCTTGAGCGAGGTGAAGAGATAGAACTTAACATTGTTCGGATCTTGTATTTTGGCTTGATTCTCATATAAATGTAAGAAAACATCCTGTATAGCGTCAAGTACAATTTCACGGTCTATGCAGAAAGCTATTCCATAGGCGAATAGCTCATCTGCATACCGTTCATACCAATATCCTATATCATTCGTTTTCAAAGCGGGAATAATCTATGCATAACTGGGTATGGCAATGCATATACTTAATTTTATATAATGAATCGATCGTTTGAGGCGCAAAAATAATACTTATACGTGTATATACAAATTTTTATTTCCCTTTATCTGCAAATATCTTTCACATCAATTTGTTGGAAGATGAGGTTCGCACCACTGCCTTCGTAGACGACGCCGAGGGTTTGTCCGTCGATCGACGTGATGCAGGAATATCCGGCTCCGCCCCATTCGTCCAGTAAGATCCAGTACTTTTCGGGCCAGGTTTGACCGTCGTCAAAGCTGAATTTGATGGTCAGCCGGTTGCGAGCGTTGTATGAGTTGGGATTCATGAAGACTAACACCGACTTTGGTTTCCCATTTTTTATATAATGATGCTTGTGGATAGAAGCCATGCAGGTTGGTTCCGTAAGCACAGCGTGTGACGTCGGGTGTTCTTTCCAGGTCTTACCTAAGTCGGATGTGGTACAGATTCTCCGTCCGTTGGGTGAGATGACTCCGTGATTCCGGTTATCGCGCATATTGAGCATGATATCTCCATTGTCAAGTTGGACGGCCATGCACTCGGTTGTATTGGAATAAGCCGGATTACTGGTTTTCCAGGTTTTCCCTCCATCCTGACTGTACGTGATATTGGAGAAAGGAAGACCGTTCTTGTCCCGGCCTTGCGTAGGGAAGACCAATGTCCCGTCTTTCAAGGTAATGCCGTGTCCCGGTGCTGGTGCAAACAACCACCATTCCGGTTTCTTGGTGGTAGCGGTGATGTTGACAGGCTCGCTCCAGGTTTTCCCATCGTCTGTACTTTTCGTAATCAGGAATTGGGATGTTTCTTTGACTTCCAAGCCTGGTTGTGAACCTTTCGCTTGCCATTGATGAATCCAGCGTGTGCTGTCTTGCGTCAGTCCTTCTACCCATTTCCCGGTATTACGGTCTAAAACACCATGCATCCACAAGCCGGCTACATATAAATCGCCGGTATTTTCATCTAACAGGATGCAGGCATCACTCACTCCGTTGTATTTTTCCGGAAGTCCGCCCCATTCATGTTGGTCGAGTATCCGTTGCATGGGTTGCCATGTTTGTCCGCCGTCTTCACTTCGGTTCAGGGCAATGTCGATATCTCCTTGCAAATCCCGTCCGGATTCCCAACGGGCATCGTAGATGGCCAGGAGTGTTCCGGCTTTAGAGGTGATCAATCCTGGAATGCGACTGGTGTGTACGCCGTCTTGTCGGTGTTTCCGAAGGGCAATGCCCGTACGCAATCCTTCTTGGAAAGAGCCTTGGACGGGATATGTCTTTCCATTGATTGTAATTTCCGGACAGTTGACCAACACCCGATGCTGTAAAGAGGTTTCTTTCTTCAGCCGGACAGCCAGTCCATAATAGCTTGTGTCCGATTCTAAGGGAATATTCAATCGGAAAGCTCCGGTTGGAGACGAAACCTCTGAAAAGGCGATCAAATCAGCGGACTTAATCCGTCCGTTTTTCTGACAGGCATATAATGATATCTGTTCGATGTCACGCAAATCTGTCGTACCTGATAAGTCATACGCAAGGCTTGTCAGGCGCGTTTTCTCTCCCGGAGTCTGGATAATCTGTATATATCCAACCGGATTCGCCGCTTCTCCGGCTAAAACCGGTACGGTGGCACGAAGAAAGTATATATGAGAAGAAAAAGCGTTTGCGTAAAAAAATAAGGCATATAATAATGTAATTAGTTTCTTCATCTTATTTTATGATTATATATTAAAAACCTTTATCTATTTCTTCTATATTGAATTTTACGGCTACTATGGAGTGTTTCTTTTGCCCAGGTCTATATTTAATATATGTAATTGCTAAGATTGTCCCATCAGGAAGGATTTCCAAGCCAGGATATCCGCAATCAGCACCTGCGAAACTATGTAATAATTTAATACGATATTGTCCAGAGTATTTGTTTATTAAGTCATTATAAGTTCCGATCCATGCAATAAAATGTCCTTTTGTAGGACTGTTAGGAGCCATATCTCTAAAAACTGCAATTAATCGCCCATCTGATGTGTATTTAATTATATGCCTATCTCCGGTAAGCCCCCAACATGTTTCTGTTAAGTCGCTCCAGGTTTTACCTTCATTATCAGAATACATCATTAGGGAGTGCCCTTTACGAAGATTTTCTCTTGCGATACAAATAATTCGTTTATTTGAAGGATCTCTAAATAAGTATGGTTCACAAGGAGCATAACCATTTAATTCTCCGACTTTTGTAGATTTACCCCATGTTAATCCTCCATCTTTAGATATAGATTGCCACAAAGTTAGAGGTGGGCGGTCTTCGTCATTGTATCCTCTATGATACATACCTAAGTAATCGCCATTATTTAATCGGATGATACTTGTAAAAGCCATAACGCAGGGCTTATTTAGACTTTTAACAGGAGACCAGGTTTTTCCTTGATCTTCACTATAACATTGACTCATATTCGGATTTGCAGTAAAAACAAATAATCTTTCAGTCCCATTTTTATCTATTAACCTATAGATACTTGGGCAGTTAGATGTTTTTTCCCAATCTTTTGGGGTTTGCATTTGTTCCCAAGTGTTACCTCCGTCTGCACTTTTTGCCATTAACCCTGCTTTTCCTCCGTGATCATAACTCCATGTACAATAAATAATTTTATTGTCTGGTGTCATTACAGTAGTAGGATGCCCATTATATAAACTATCAGTTCCTTCAGCAATAACTATTTGTTTTTCTTTCTGAAAGGAAATGTCTATCCAAGGTAAATTGGGCTTATATTCTTGTGCTTTGATTATATTAGAGCAAAATAGAAAAAGCACATTAATGATAAGTATATTCTTCATACGTTTATTGATTTAATACATATTAAACCCACTCCATTTACCAATAATGGAGTGGGAGATAAAAAATTATTTATCGTAACCTGGAGTTTGGATCAGGTTTGGATTCTTATTAATCGAAGTTTGCGAGATTGGCCATAATAAGATATTTTGCTCATTCTCTCGTCCAATTAAGTAAGGAGCTTCTTGGAATACAACTCCTAAACGAATGTAGTCCCACCATAATTTCCCCTCTGCTGCAAATTCTTTTTGCCTTTCTCGTAAAATAGCTTTGTTTAATTCCGTTTTATCTAATGTTGTTGGATAAAAATTAGTTTCCCCGTAAGCTCGTTCTGCAATTCTATTTAATGAATTGATAGCTTCGTTGATATTGTTTTTTTCCATTTTAATTTCTGCATCAAATAAAATTGCATCAGCATATCGATAAACGACAATATCAGAGTCAAATATGCGTGTTCCATTGGACCATGTCCCTGAATATTTATTAATCCATTGAAATGTTGCATTCTTAGGGGCATCAAAATAGGTTTCGAAATTAACAATTGTTCTCTGATCGTCGGGATTCTCTGATAGTAAAGCTTTATATTCTTCTGTATAAAAACACCATTGTTGGTGACTTCCTATTTTTACTGGATTCTCGATAGCTTCTGCTGATACATATTGGTTGGGTACAAGATAATCACTAGGATATCCTCCTGTATATTCATCTTGTATGTAAGGCCATGCAAAAATGATCTCATTCCCCATTTCATTTTTAAAGATGTTAGCATAATCACTTTCTAAAGAGTATTGAGTACTATTAAGAATTGAGGATATGGCAGTCTCTGCTTTATTTAAGGCCTCAGCTCCAGCATTTTGAACTTTGTACATCCATAAATTATAATCGGCTGTGAGCATATTAATGGCTCCTTTAGATGCTAAACTTTTGTCTGTTATTGAAGTGGGCATTAATATAGAAGCTTGAGTCAAGTCATCTTCTACTTGTTTAAATACATCTTCAATAGGTTGTCTGGTTGGATATAAATCGTCCTGCTGGTCAGATTCGAATCCTTCTAGGACTATTGGGGCATCTCCCCAAATACGTGCTATCCAATAATAACAGAATGCTCTAACAAAATATGCATTTGCCATAACTTTATTTTTGTTTTCTTCATTATTAAAAGAAATTGATGGCGTATATCGTATTATTAGGTTTGCCGCATTAATAGTCGTATATAAATCTGCCCAATTAGCATATGAATGATCAATAGGAATTTGGTTTTGATAAACTTGTGTATTTGAAGTTGTACCTGTTAGTCCATCTCCCCATAAACCAGTCCTGTATTCACCCCAATAAATATAACCAGTTGAAAAAGCTTTTCTAAATTGGTTATATAGACCATACATTGCAGATGTTGCATCTTCTTCAGTTTGCCACATAGAGTTTGCAGATACTTCACTTTTTTGGATAATGTCTAAATCTCCATGACAGGAAGTAAAGGTAATACATGATACTAATATAAATAATATAGATTTTACTTTCATTTGTTTTTAATTTTAATGAATGAATAAATTTAGAACGTTACTTTTACACCGATAGAATACTTTCTAATTGGAGGATAATTATAATAATCTCCACTATAAGTAGTAGAGGCTCCAATTTCGGGAGAAACACCTTTTACTGCAGTAAAATAATGTAGATTATTACCAGCTAGAGTAATTGCTAGATTTTGAATACCTAATTTTGCTATTTTATTGTTAGGAACATTATAAGATATGCTAATTTCTCTTACACATAAATAGTCTCCTTTATAGTTGAATATATTGGATGTTCTACTAAAATTACTATTTCCATCATCTGGATCGTTTGCTGTAAATCTAGCATATTTCGTATTGTCTCCTGGTTGTTTCCAACATTGTTTTACTTCATCAATAAGGGTATAATTATTGGCAAAAGTATTCATAAAATATCTCATCTCTGAATTTTGGTTGATAGAATGGCCTAGTGCCCAATCTAAGAAAATATTTACAGAGAAATTTTTATAAGTTAGACTGTTATTTAATCCACCTGTAGAATGAGGTACAGTATAACCTAGTAGGAATTGATCTTGGCTGTCAATGTAATCTTTTCCATCTTTAGTTTGACTACCTTCTCTATTTTTCCATTCATAGTCACCAACTTCTTTTCTCCCTGCGATATATTGTCCATCAGAATGTCTGTACCCTTTAGCAAAACTGTCGTACATGGCATTATCTGCTTGTTCTTGAGTCTCAAGAATATGATCAACAACATATCCATAATATCTGTAAAGAGGTTCTCCTTCTGCAGTTCCTCCAAAGGCAGTACCATCTGCTAATGTGATTCCCCCGATACGATTTTTATCTCTTCCGTTATCAGGAAGTTTAAGTACTTTATTTTTTACGAAGCTCCATGTGAATTTAGAAGTCCATACAAAATCTTTAGTCTCGATATTTGTTGATGAAATTTCTATATCAAAACCATAGAATTTTACTTTGCCAATATTAGTTTGTACATCATTAAAACCAGAAGTATTTGGTAATTCTTTACTAAACAGTAGGTTGTCAGTCCTTTTGTCAAAATAATCAGCTGTTATAGATAAGCGATTGTTTAATAAAGATAAATCAAAGCCCGCATCAAGTTGAGTAGATACTTCCCAAGTTAGATTGGTGTTAGGCATTGTTGATGGGACTATACCTGCTATACCATCGTATTTGGCATTTGTTGAATATTTTCCATAAGCATCATAAAGTCCAATAGCGTTATTTCCCGTTTGTCCGTAACTAACTCTCCATTTTAGATTGTTTATTAATTTAATATTTTTCATGAAGTTTTCTTCTGACATGATCCATCCAATGGATGCTCCTGGAAAGAATCCCCATTGATTACCTGACGCGAAACGAGAAGATGCATCTTCTCTAAAAGTGGCTGTAAACAAGTATTTCTTTTGAAAATCGTAAGATAATCGTCCGAAATAACCAATAGTTACATCTTCTGTGAATTCGCTTTGTGCATCTTTCTTATTGGGACCAGCTGTTAGAGTTGGTACTTTATCTGAACTTGCGCCATCTACAGATGCCGAAAATGTTTGATTTTTGTCTTTTTGATAAGAATAACCTGCCATAATTGAAAAACTATGGTCTTTAATTGTTTTATTATATGTTGCATAAGCTTCTAATTTATCCCGATTAAGCTCTCCATATTCTGCGCTAGTTGGTCTTAATCCATTAAATTCATTTGCTCTTTGGAAACTGTCATCACGCCAATTATGATTATATGTTGACATTTGGAGCTCTGCTTTTAAACCATCGATAATACGATATGTTAATTTCCCAAAAGCAGAAAGACGCTTTTCTTCTTTACTTTGATCATTATAATATTGATACCAAAGAGGATTTGGAGATGTTGCATTATAACCTTTAGTAGGTGTACCATCATCATTATATTTTTTTTGTGTAGGAGGAGTAGCTAAGCCTCTTGAGATTATGTTCATCTGATTATCATATTCTTGGGATTTTGTTTTTGAATAATCAAATCCTCCAGCAAATGATAATTTATCGTTTATTTTTATATTAAGATTGTTTCTCATGCTCAGTCGAGAATATCCTGTTGCCAAAGCAACTCCTGCATCGTCTGTATAACCTACACTACTGTTATATTGGACGATGTCATTACCTCCATCTATACCTACATAGTAATTTTGCCATAAAGCGTTTTTATATATCTCATCTTGAAAATTATTATCTTGGAAAATTAAAGTTTTTGTAGGATCTAAAGGATCTGGCATTGACAAATATCCTACGGGTATAGATTCTCCAGGTTCTAAATATCGTGTGGAATAAATTGAAGAGGCTGTATTACCAGAACTGGCAGAGTAACCATCCATATAATTATATTCAGGGTGTGGCCCAACAGCAACTGCTGGCCTAACTATGCTTAAATAGTCCTGAGCATTCATAAAATTGTATAATGTTTCAGCTTGTAGCATTGCAACATTGGCTTCAAAAGTTATCCGAGGAGCTTGTGATCTAGATCCTGTTTTAGTTGTTATTAAAATTACTCCATTTGAAGCTCTAGATCCATAAATAGCTGTTGATGCTGCATCTTTTAAAACTTCAATGGATTCAATGTCGTTTGGGTTAATCCCTGAAAATTCTCTTTCAATACCATCTACTAAAACTAATGGATCATTACTTTTATTAATAGAAGAACCACCTCGAATACGAATTGTCGCATCTGCTCCAGGAGTATTATTATTGGAATAAATACGAGCACCTGCAATTTTCCCTTTTAATCCTTCTCCTACAGTATTTACAGGAACATTCTTCAAAGCCTCACTTCCTACTTTAGTAATAGCAGAAGTGATTGTCCTTCTGGATTGTGTTCCGTAACCAACAACAACAACTTCGTCTAATCCAACTGATTCGCTTTTCATCGTTATATTGAGATTAGTATTTTCTGTGATTTTAACTTCTTGACTTTTCATTCCTATGTATGAAAAGACCAAAGTTTGATTTGCTTCAGCTTCAATGAAAAATTTACCATCCATATCGGTAATAGTGCCGACTCCAGAAATTTCTTTTATTGTTATAGTTGCTCCAATTACTGGAATACCATCAATATCAGTGACATTTCCGGTAATTTTTAAATTTTGAGCATTAATAGGCATTATTAACCCAATTAAAAGAACAATAACAGTAGTAATTCGATCTAATTTAACCATCTTTGTATTGATTTTTATAGGTTTATATTTATAGAAATTCTTTAAAGAGGGAGGCTGATACCCCAAATAAGTCTCCCTTATTTAATTTTAGACTTGCCTGTTTAGAGGCTTGTTAATAATCCTGCGTGGATTAAATCTTGTTTTAAAGCATCATATTCTGTCGTAGAAAATGATGTGATTGGTAATCTGCATGGACCACAATCAATGCCTAATAAATTCATAATTGCTTTTCCGCCTCTTACACCTCCTCCGTATTTAATGATTATTCTTACTATTTCGATAGACTTTTGTTGAAGTTTGCGAGCTAAGTCTAAGTTCTTGTTATTCATAGCCTGAAGGATGCCTTGATATATTTCTGGTATATAGTTGTATGTACTGCCTACACCTGCAACTGCACCAAATGATAGCCCAGCGATTAATATTTCATCATAACCGTGTAGTACTTCAAACTCTCCTTGATTTAAAGCTAAGCATTCTCCCATTTCCATTAGATTGTTATGTGTAAACTTTGTACCGACCAAATTTGGAATAACTTTTTTCCCTTCTTGAAGCAAATCAACAACAGATAGTGATACTCCTGTCATAGATGGCATATTGTAATAATAAAATGGTAGATCGCTTGCACTTTTGGCAATAGGAGCGAAAAATGCAATTAAATCTTGTATTGTATTGGGCTTGAAAAAACACGGAGCCATAGCTCCAATTCCATCGGCCCCATTTAGAGAAGCATGTTTTGCTAATTCCATAGCTTCAAAAAGAGAATTACAACCTACGTGGGCAATAACTTTAAATCTTCCTTTAGCGGCCTCTATCCATTTTTCTAAGATAGCTTTACGCTCTTCAATAGTAAGAGATAATGATTCTCCTGTTGTTCCACAGACAAAGACTCCCGTCATATTGTATTGTGCTATATGGTTGGCATAAGTAGGGATTACATCTAGTTTGATGTTCCCATTTTCATCCATAGGAGTAAATGTCGCAGCAATTAAACCTTTTAATCGTTGATAATTTTTCATGTCTATTTGTTGTTATTGAATAAGTTATATATTGTCAAATAAGTGATATCTTTTTTATTAAATGGCATAATTAGGCTAAATAAATAGCCTATAATGAAACATGATATACAACCTGTTGTTGTGTAAAGTAGTAAATGAATGCTTTGAGTTTTGATAAAAAATAGTTGAACAAAAATACTTCCTATTATACCAAATAGGGCTCCAATAGAATTTGCTCTTCGGGTGAGCATTCCTAGCAAGAACAGACCTCCCATACTTCCAAGAATAAGTCCTAGTATTTTGTTAAATTCATCCCATAAAGAAGTGATTTCCCAGGTGGCCATCATATAGGCAAAAGCGATACCTAATACTCCAAGGATAGTTGTTGCTATTTTTGCAGTAATTAGACTTTCTTTATGAGGTCTTATTTTTGAATGAATATCTATAACATAAGCGGTGGCTGCAGAGTTCATGCTACTACTAAGAGTTGACATAGCTGCTGCAAAAATACCTGATATAAGAAGTCCTGTTATGCCTGGTGGTAGTTGACTGTATATATACCATGGGAATATAGCATCTCCATCAGTGATGGAAAGATTTAGTTCCGATGGATTTTGTTTATAGAAAACATAAAGAGCTGTTCCAACAAAAAAGAATATTAGCGTTGCAGGGATGGTTAATACGGCATTTGTAAGAACACTTTTTCTTGCTTGAAACTCTGTTTCTGTTGTTAAATACCGTTGGACCATAGTTTGATCTGTGCCATAAGTCGTTAAGTTTGTAAAAAAAGTAGCAATTAATACTGTCCAAAGTGTAGATTGACGCAAATCAAAGGAAATACTCCCCAAATCAAATTTGTGATCTGTTATTGCTTCGGTGAAGATGCCAGTAAATCCATTGTTTACATGCATGGAAATAAATATGACACTTAATATGGCTCCTCCTAGTAGAACTATAACTTGAAGTGCGTCAGTCCAAACTACGGCTTCAATTCCCCCTACCATAGTGTATAGTAGGCTAAGTATTCCCATCAGTGAAATACATAAGATGATGTCAAAGCCTGTTACAATATTCAGTGCGATTGCTGGTAAGTATAAGACAATTCCCATTCGTCCAATTTGGAAAAGAATAAAAGAAACACTACAAAATATACGAATCGGAGCATTGAATCTTTGCTCCAAATATTCATAAGCAGTTGTGATATTTAACCTTCTGAAGAAAGGAATGAATAAGTACAGAATAAGTGGTACAACCATTAAAATTCCTGCATTCATCATCATATAACTCCAATCGGACGCATAAGCTTTTGCGGGTATAGCCATAAATGTAATAGCACTCAAACCTGTTCCGAATATACTAAGTCCTACAACCCACCATGGAATACGTCCTCCTCCTTTAAAATAATCTTCAGTATTTTTCTGTTTCTTGGAGAAATGATATCCGATCCATACTAGCGAAAGAAAATACAGAGCAATTACTATCCAGTTGATAATTCCAAGCTCTTTTTCGGATGATTGAATATTAAAGCTTAGAATTATAGGTGTACGGACACCCGGTTTGATTTCTCCACTGGTGATATAATGTGTTTTTCCGTGTGATACAAGGTTGGTAGTAACTGCAATTGGAACTTCAGAGATGGCTGTTGTGGTCTGTGTATTCGTGATTGTATGGTAGGCTAAAACCTGATGACTGAACCCCGGATGTGTATCCGAACCTGGTATCAGTTTTTCAACACCACCCAGGAAAAGGATATGATGACTGCCGACGGCAAGAGCTGTTCCTGCCATCACCGGAAATTCACCTGACAACTTTTTCCATTGTTTGAGGCGGGGATTGTAAACGAATCCGTCGGTCAGCACTTCCATTGCTCCGTCCGGTTGATAATTCCGCCCGCTGAACAGATAGAAACAATCGTCTGAACCATTATTCTGTATGGCACTGACGGCATAGCCCCGTGCTTTTCCCGGCCAGGATTCCAAGGTTTGCCATCCTTTTTCCGGCTGAGACAGATCGAGCATGAAGAAATGCGAAGTAGCCGCTTCCGGTTTCATTTGTTCTTGTCCGCCAGCCAAAAAGATTTTGTTTCCCAGTTTGGCTCCGGTCATGTTCGCTAGCGGAACAGGCAATTTCGGCCAGTTCTTATCTATTTCGACTTTTCCGTTGTGCATCCGGATGGCAAAGACTTCGCTATAACATTGCTTGGCATCGCATCCGCCTATACATAAAATACCATCTGTCAACGGAATGGATACACCGTATGCCCGTGCAGAAGGCAAGGCTTCTTTTATTTCTTTCCAGGCAGATGAGGCATCGTTGAGATTCTTATAGTAGAGCGTATTCCACCATGTTTTCGTACCTCCATTCCAAGGAGTAGCATCCGGAAAGTTTGCACCGCCGGCGATGAATAGAAAATCGCCGATGCATCCGGAAAAAGCTCCAGCCAATCCGGGGTGAGGCTTTCCGTTGATGTCGGGAAGAGTGAGAGAAGAATCCCAGCGAAAAGTTTCTCCGCTAGGAGAAACTACTGATTCCTGCGCATGTATCGGGTTTATCAATAGGAGTAAACATGCAATTAACCATAAATGTATTTTCATGATATGATTTGACATATGAATTTAGATTTAAAGGGTTTGTTTTATTTATGTTTGTCCATGAATATTTTGTAAACAGCAAAATGTTTCTCTAAAGCTTTTCTGAATCCGTCTTCATCTTTTTTCTTGATAAAGGTTAACAGGTCTGCATGAGTGACCAGTTCTCCTTTTTTTTCTATTTCCGCATTGATAGGACTTAATAAATCTTTGAATTTGTCTTTAACAAAATTCATAACAGGATGAATAATACTTTGAAATTCAGATATCGTTCTATTTCCTGTTATTTCATATAATTTTGCATGAAAGGAATATTCGCTGATCGGTGCATATTCATTATTGCCAAAAGCGATTCCCATTTTTTCTATTTCTTCTAAATCTTCAATATCCTGGGTTGTAATTTTTTTAAATAAATCACTGCAAAGTCCGATTTCAAGGGCTATTCTAAATCCTAATATGTCAAAGAGAGTTTCTTCACTTAAGATTCTAGGGTCGATGATGCGTTTCATTCCTCCTAAAATAGAAGGTTCCTTGAGCGTCATACCTCTTCTTGTTCGAGATTCGATCATCCCCATCATTTTTAATCTACTGAGGGCTTCCCGTAATACATTTCGAGCTACCCCTAATGCAGCTGCCAGTTCTGATTCATTAGGTATCGGATCTCCAATCTTTAAGTTCTTCTCCTTTATGTAGGTTAGAAGTTTGTCTTCTACTTGATCTACTAAAGTTATAGGATGATTATCTATTTTAAGTGTATTCATTATATGATTAGATTTATATTATTTACTATTTGTTGTATTTGTAGGACAAATAACAGTAAAAATATTTTTATACGCAAGTAAATTTTAATTATTAACTTTCATTTACTATTCCGGCCCTAAATAAAAGGCTAATCTATTCTTTTCCTGTATGTGCTTTTGTTTTATGGAAGAACAGGTGAATTTTATTTTGTTCGCCCACGCTGAATATATATTCACCCTTAGTGAACACATATTCTCCGACGCAGAATATATGTTCGCCGTGGGCGAATAAAGATTTTGTAGTTAACAAATGAATTATGACACATGAAATTTGGAAAGAAAAATAAACCGGCAATTCGTTTTTCATTTCTAAAAGTTTATTACATTTGCAAACTATCATAGTATCATAAGTTTGGAACAGATGAAAAAGATTATTGGATTACTCATGTTGCTGGTAGCTGGGCCCGGAAGGACCTGCCGGAAGTGATGGCGGTGTTGTTGAAGGGTGGAAGAATATTACTTTTACTGTAAAAAGTGAAGACTGGCAGTTGATCAACAATATGGACGGAGATCCGTATTATATGTATGAATTCCAATGGGACGAATTAACGGATTATGTCTATGAAGAAGGTATTGTCCTGGGATATTTGTTTACTCAGGTAGGAGATATTGAAACTATGACTCCGCTACCTTATGTATTGCATCGGCAAGATGCTAAGGGAAATCAATGGACTGAAACTTATACGTATGATGTAAGTCCGGGTTATGTAGCTTTTTATGCAACATATAACGACTTCAAGGTACAGGAAAAACCTGCCACAATGGACTTCAGAGTTTCTATCCTGTGGTAAAAGGGTATGAGATAATACTACATGGAAGCACAGCAACAGCATAGCAGTATAATCAGCCGAACCGTTCTCGAATTATCTGATGAGGCTTCTTATCAGTCGCTGTTTCATAGCCGTCGTGATGAAGAGGCTTTGCCTTCGGGAGAGATGCTAAAACGCATTGTTGATTTATGTCGTGCTATTTTATTCCCTGGTTATTATGGTTCTGCCCGGATTAATAAACAGACAATCCGGTATCATTTGGGTGTATTGGTGGAAACACTGCATAGCTTGTTGGCGAAAGAGATTCATGCCGGGCTGTGTTTTGCCGAGACCTCGTGTGAAGCTTGTGCAGACCGGCTGGAGACAGAGGCTGTTGCGCTTTCAGAACAATTTATTGCTTCGCTGCCGCAGTTGCGATATTTGTTGGCAACGGATGCCGAAGCTACTTACAATGGTGATCCTGCCGCACAGAATTTGGGAGAGGTTATTTTCTGTTACCCTGGATTCCGTGCCATTTGTAATTATCGTATCGCACACCAATTGGATCAGTTGGGTGTGCCTTATATTCCTCGAATCATAACAGAACTGGCTCATTCGGAAACGGGTATTGACATTCATCCGCGAGCCAGAATTGGTCATCACTTTTCGATCGACCATGGCACCGGAACGGTGATTGGCGAAACGAGTGTGATTGGTAATTATGTCCGTATTTTCCAGGGAGTAAGTTTGGCCGGAGAAAAGTTTCCTCCGGATGAGAATGGCAATGCGATTCGCGGTGTTGACCGGCATCCGATCGTAGGAGACCATGTAACTATCTATTCGAATGCAACGTTGTTGGGACATATTCATGTGGGCGATGGGGCAACGATCTTTGGTAATGTGTGGTTAACCCGGGATGTGGCGGCTGGCGAGTCGGTATATCAACAGAGTTGACAAAGCATAAGTGAACAGGAAACAAGATAATATTAGTTTAACAATATAACAGATTAACAACAACATGGCAGTGGCTCTTCAAGTCAAGAGTCCTGTTAGCCAATTTAAGTAATAAAATGGGAGAGACATTTGAAATGGTGGCCAAAACCCTGTATGGGTTGGAAGAGATATTGGCCGGCGAATTATTAGCTTTGGGTGCCAACGATTTGCAGATAGGCCGCCGTATGGTTTCGTTTACGGGCGACAAGGCTTTATTGTATAAGGCGAACTTCTATTGTCGCACGGCTTTGCGTATTTTGAAACCAATCTATCACTTCAAAGCAAAAGATGCCGATACGGTGTATAAGGAAGTGATGAAAGTTGAATGGGAAAAGTATCTGACTTTGGATAAGACTTTCGCCATCGATTCTGTTATTTATTCGGAAGATTTCAACCATTCGAAATTTGTTGCCTATCGAACGAAAGATGCTATTGTGGATTATTTTATCGAGAAATTCCATAAACGTCCGTCGGTTCGTGTGAACAATCCGGACCTATACATTAATATACATATATCACATAACGATTGTACCCTGTCAATTGACAGTTCCGGTGAAAGCCTGCACAAGCGTGGTTATCGGGTGGATCAGACAGAAGCTCCGCTGAATGAAGTGTTGGCTGCCGGTATGATCCTGAAGACTGGCTGGAAGGGTGAATCGAATTTCGTAGATCCGATGTGTGGTTCTGCTACATTGCTGATCGAGGCTGCCATGATTGCCTTAAATATTGCGCCGGGTATTCACCGCAAGGAGTTTGCTTTCCAGAAATGGGTAGATTATGATGCCGATTTGTTCGATCAGATTTATAACGATGACAGCCAGGAACGCGAATTTACGTTCAAGTGTTATGGTTCGGATATCTCACAGCAGGCAATCGATATTGCCCGCGAAAATATCCGCAGTGCTGGTCTGATGAAATATGTAGAATTGGAAACCAAACCGTTCCAGCAATATACAGAAGCGCCGCAGCCGGGTATTCTGGTAACGAATCCTCCGTATGGCGAACGTATTTCCAGTCGGGATTTGCTGGGCTTGTACAATATGATTGGTGAACGCTTGAAACATGTGTTCATGGGATATCGGGCATGGATCTTGAGTTATAAGGAAGAATGTTTCGACAAGATCGGTTTGCATCCGTCTGAAAAGATCAAATTGATGAATGGTTCGCTGAGTTGTGAATACCGTTGCTATGAAATGTTTGAGGGAACCAAGAAGGAATTCAAGGCCAATCAGGCAGAAGAAAAGAAACAAGGTAATAACAGCCAGCGCGAACATAAGCAGGCAGACTTTAAACATAAGAAAGTAGATCGTCCGGAACGTCGTTTTGCTGCGGCTCATCGGGATGAAGATGAGGATTATGGCAATCGGTACAGCGAAAAACGTCCGGCGAAGATGCGCTATCGGGATAACAGTGACCGGAAACGGTTGGATAAGAAATCGTCGTTCGGTGGTAAAAAGAAAGGACGTTTCTATGAAGATTAAGTATTGGCTTATCGGACTTCTTTTTCTTCCTATGGCATTGATGGCGCAGCAAAAGGATTTGACTTTGCAGGATCTGATCCCGGGAGGGAAGAACTATGCTAAGTTCGTTCCGAAGAGTTTGGCACAGTTGCAGTGGAATGGTGATGCTTATCTGTATGCAAAAGGAGATACGGTTTGGACAGGCGAAGCACCGAAATGGAAAAAATCGGTGTTGCTGACGAAGACTGGATTGAATGAAGCACTCGAAGCTGCCGGACAGAAAAAGGTTGGTTCGTTGCCTTACTTCTCTGTTCCTTATGCAGGACAATCTTTGTTGTCGTTTATGGCTAATCAGCATTTGTTCCATTATAATTATGCAGAGAAGAAGATTGTAGCGGATTATGCCTTGCAGCCGGGTTGGTCGAATTATGATTTCTGTCCGGAAAACCGGTATCTGGCATTTACAGAAGGAAATAACCTGAAGATCCTTTCTCCGGAGAATCAGGTGACTGACGTGACGAACGAGACGACCGATGGTATCGTCTGCGGACAGTCGGTTCATCAGAATGAATTTGGTATCCATAAAGGTATCTTCTGGTCGCCTAAAGGTTCAGCCTTGGCTTTCTACCGGATGGATGAAAGTATGGTAACGGAATATCCGATTGTCAATATCGACGCACGTTGTGCCAAAGTAGAGCCGCGCCGTTATCCGATGGCAGGTATGAAGAGTCATCATGTGACGGTAGGCGTCTATCAGTTGGAAACCGGAAAGACAATCTGGTTGAAGACGGGTACGCCGAAGGAAAAATTCCTGACGAATATCTCTTGGAGTCCGGATGAACAACATATTTATATAGCGGAATTGAACCGGGAACAGAATGAGATGAACCTGGTTTGCTATTCGGCAGTAACAGGACAGAAAGAAGGTGTCTTGTTCACGGAAAAGGATGAGCATTATGTAGAACCGCAGCATCCGTTGCTTTTCTTGCCGAATCAGCCGGATCAGTTTATCTGGCAGAGCGAGCGGGATGGTTATAATCATCTGTATTTATACAATACGAAAGGTGAGTTGTTGAAACAACTGACGAAAGGAGATTGGGTTGTCATGGACGTCTTGGGCTTTGATGAAAAAGGAGAGAACTTGTTTATCTCTTCTACTCAGCCTTCTCCAATCAGTTCTTTCGGACCAGATCATGGACCGCTGAGCGTAAAAACTTGGTCATTAAACCTGAAGAAAGGCAAATCTACTTGTCTGGCCAAGGATGCGGTGTTGACAGGAGTACATAATACGCAGTTGAGTGGTTCGGGTAAGTATTTGCTGGATAATTATTCATCTTGGGATATCCCGCGTAAGATCGTATTGGTTGATACGAAGAAGGAAAAAGAGATAACGACTTTGCTGACGGCCGAAAATCCGTATAAGGATTATGAGATGCCGGAAGTGGAACGCGGAACGATCAAAGCTGCCGACGGTGTGACCGACTTGAATTATTTCCTGGTGAAGCCGTTGCATATGGATTCTACGAAAAAGTATCCTACTATTATATATGTATATGGCGGACCTCATGCACAATTGGTAACCGGAGGTTGGATGGGCGGCGTCAGCGGCTGGGACATTTATATGGCTCGTCGCGGATATGTGGTCTTTACCGTAGATAATAGAGGTTCGGCAAATCGCGGACATGCATTTGAAAGTGTTATCCATCGTCAGCTGGGTGTCAATGAAATGGCCGATCAGTTGAAAGGTGTGGAATTCCTGAAGTCGAAATCGTATGTGGATGCTGACCGGATTGGTGTTCATGGCTGGAGCTTTGGTGGATTTATGACAACGAACTTGATGTGTTCTTATCCGGATGTATTTAAAGTAGGTGTTGCCGGAGGCCCGGTAATCGACTGGAGTAATTATGAAATCATGTATGGTGAACGTTATATGGATAAGCCGCAGGAAAATCCGGATGGTTATAAGAACTCCAATCTGAAGTTAAAAGCCAAGAACTTGAAAGGACATTTGCTTCTGATTCATGGAGATATTGATCCGGTAGTGGTTTGGCAGCATAGTCTGGGCTTCCTGAAAGCCTGTGTAGATGCCAATACGTATCCTGATTATTTTGTTTATCCGCGGCATGAACATAATGTGATCGGAAAAGATCGCCCGCATCTGCATGAGAAGATAACCCGTTATTTTGACGATTATTTACGATAAGATAAGTTGGAAAACTTAAATAACTCAGAAACTAATAAACTTAAAGAAATGAATATACTGTTATTAGGCTCTGGCGGCCGTGAACATGCAATCGCTTGGAAAATAGCTCAAAGTCCGAAAGTAGAGAAACTGTTTATTGCTCCTGGTAACGCAGGAACAGCACAGACAGGAACGAATGTGAACATCAAGGCTGACGATTTTCCGGCCATCAAGGATTTTGTTTTGGCAAATGATATCCAAATGGTTGTCGTTGGTCCGGAAGATCCGCTAGTAAAAGGTGTTTATGATTATTTCAAGAATGATCCGCAGTTGGCTGCCATTCCGGTGATTGGCCCGAGTAAAGCCGGTGCCCAGCTGGAAGGAAGTAAAGATTTCGCCAAGGCATTCATGATGCGTCATCAGATTCCGACGGCTCGTTATAAGAGTATCACAGCCGAAAATCTGGAAGAAGGTTTTGCTTTCCTGGAATCACTGCCTGCTCCTTATGTCCTGAAAGCTGATGGTTTGGCAGCCGGAAAAGGTGTATTGATCATTGATTCTCTCGAGGAAGCCAAGAAAGAACTGGCAGAAATGCTTCAGGGAATGTTCGGAGATGCCAGCAAGACGGTTGTTATCGAAGAGTTCCTGGATGGAATTGAATGCTCTGTATTCGTAGTAACAGATGGCAAAGATTATAAGATTTTGCCGGTAGCCAAAGATTATAAGCGTATCGGCGAAGGAAATACAGGTCTGAATACCGGTGGTATGGGTGCCGTTTCACCTGTTCCGTTTGCCGATCATGACTTTATGCAGAAAGTAGAAGAACGTATCATCCGTCCGACAGTAGAAGGTTTGCAACAAGAAAACTTGGATTATAAAGGATTTATATTCTTAGGTCTGATCAACGTGAAAGGTGAACCGCTGGTTATTGAATACAATTGCCGAATGGGTGATCCGGAAACAGAAGTTGTGATGTTGCGTATTCAAAGTGACTTGGTAGAACTGTTGGAAGGTGTTGCTCAAGGCGATTTGGCCTCTCGTATTCTGATTCAGGATCCACGTGCTGCTGTAACAGTTATGGTTGTTAGTGGCGGTTATCCGGAAGCCTACGAGAAAGGCAAAGTCATCACAGGTTTCGACCAGGTTTCTCCGGAAAATATCATATTCCATGCTGGAACCAAAGAATCAGACGGACAAATAGTAACCAGCGGAGGTCGTGTTATCGCCGTAAGTTCATATGGGACGACCAAAGAAGAAGCCCTGGCTAAATCATTTGCCGGAGCCAAAGCTCTTCAGTTCGATAAAAAATACTTCCGTTCTGATATTGGGTTTGATTTGTAAACGTCGGTTGTCTATTGGATTTTTATAGATATAAGAGTGAATAGAAAATGAGAGGCAGGATTGAATCTTGCCTCTCGTCTTTTATAAGGATAATCGGGTAGAATGTCTGTGTTAACTCCAATAAGCCAAGAAAGAAGTTATTGTAATGGAAAGCGGAAAGATATAGGATAACAACAAATAGTTTTTCCTATGTTTTGATATCTTGCATCTTAGTGCAAGATACAAACCTAGACAAAAACATCCGATGGATAGAAATAAGCTGGGTAACATGCCTATAGCGTGGATTTCGTCCATTAGGAGAAAAATCACGAAAGGAAGGAATCCATAGGTGATAAGGAAAATCAGACTAGGTTCTTCTTTTATTTTATGTATAACCGATTTTATCGGTTGAATAGATCTGTTGAACAATGAACTGACAAGTAAGATTGTAAGCAATGGAGTCCAAGCCCAAATCCCTAATTTGTCATCCGAAAATGATGGAATCCGAATGAATGAAAAGAATAAACAGAAGAGCAGGCAGAATCCAATGGCAGGAAAACTCCATCGGGGAAATTCCTTTATCCAACCAATTCCTAAAGTTATAAACATGAGTGTAATAGAAATTAAGAACATCGTGATATATACTGAATAAGATATTGTACTTACCATATCTGTGGCAAGTGTTAATCCGAACATTACAAAAGGGAAAATAGTAAGTAAAGCAGTACGTGTTGAAAAGGAAGTTTCCATATTCAGTGTTTTTAAAGTAAATAATTCTATTTCTTTTAACTGATCAATAGGATATTGCTTGAGAGTTTCATTTAAAGAATCCTTGAAAGATTTTCCGTTATTCATTTCATCTTCTACTTGACAAGCGATATGATCAACCATGTCTTGAAAAAACAAGTGATTTTCTATTCTACCTTTTATAAGGTAGTTTTTAATCAATTGAATCTGTTCTTTAGTTAACATCATATAGGATTTGTTTTTATGTCAAACAATTGAGCCAAGATCTGTATGGATTGTTTTATTTCTTCCAATTTAGCGGTAGCCGTTTGATCTTGTTGTGGTGGAATCGAATAGTACTTTCTTTCCCGATTACCAATCTGCTCTGTTTCCACATGCAGAATGCCATCTTTTACTAATTTGTGGAGTGCTGGATAAAGAGCTCCTTCTGTGAGAATAATGGTATCAGACGAAATCTCTTTTACTTTTTGAGTAATTTGATATCCATACATACGACCATTTTCTTTGATTAATTTAATAATAAGAGGACGAATAGATCCTTTTAGAATTTCATTAGAAAACATAGATTTAATGATTTATGGAATGAATAAATTCTTTAACTACAAATATAACGATTATTACATAAGAATATTATGTATATATTCCTTATGTATTTAATTTATCCTTTTTTAATAGTTAGCAAAGACTGTTTGTCGAAATAAATATTGTAGATGTCATTTCCAATTCTAACGGGAATCGAAAACAGATCCAGTGAGGATCGAAATCGATTCCCGTTTAGTTGTTTCCAGAAGGTAGGCTTTTTGTCAATTGATAATTGAGGATTGAAAATTGATAATTTGGGAAGGAGAAATAAAAAAGAAAGAGAGGAAAGTAAAAGAACGAATAAAAGTATATTTGTAAATCATTGACAATCAAGAAGAGTAAAAAATAGTTGTAAAAAAGTTGTGAAAACATTTGGAAAATATGTTTTACAGCAGTACTTTTGCACCCGCAATCGAGAGAGATGCGGTGGTGACATGATGAAAGAGGGGATAGGAAACTCGGAAAGATAGAAACCGAGGGATGAGGTTGGAAGATCCAAGCGAATGTCCTGAAGTTGTTCCGAAAGAGACTTCCAAAAAAATAAATCGAAAAAAAACTTTCGAAAAAATTTGGAAGATAAAAATAAAAATCCTTACCTTTGCACCACGTTTCGAAAGAAACGATTGAGAAGAGTTCTTTGAGAAATTTACATATACAACAGTAGTACAAGTATTTAGAATGAATACCGTCAAAAAATACTTGAACCTGGAAATAACGGAATCTTGAGCAAAGACATAAAACAATTTGAACAACGAAGAGTTTGATCCTGGCTCAGGATGAACGCTAGCGACAGGCTTAACACATGCAAGTCGAGGGGCAGCATGAACTTAGCTTGCTAAGTTTG
>OHDG01000198.1_pt1 | contig 47871 bp, 42 predicted proteins | sample 1566961 | NCBI WGS metagenome assembly OHDG01 (sample SAMEA3879539, study PRJEB24766) | human gut metagenome | biome: human-associated habitat; feature: feces | place: USA | collected 1985/1987
CCAGAGATAGAGATAAAGAAAGAGATAGATATAGAGATAGAAAAAGAGAGAGAGTTAGAAACGGGACAAGCCCCCGCCCGCAGCTATGGCAGATACAACAATGTTTTTCTTTCCGATACGGAACTGGACGAGCTGAAAGCGGAACTGCCCGACAAATGGGAGTATTATATTGACCGCTTATCTACTCATATAGCGTCCAAAGGAACGAAATACCGTAGCCATGCAGCCACGATATACAAGTGGGCGCAGGAGGACGAAGCCAAGAAACCGCCGAAAAAAGGCATACCCGATTACACCTTTAAGGAGGGCGAGAGTTTATGACTGAACTTTTTACCGATACCGTTTTGAATATGATGACTACTACCGCAGAGCCGGAGGACTACACGGGCGAGGACGGTCTGCTTTACTGCGGCAAGTGCCGCACGGCGAAAGAAGCCTACTTTCCCAAAGAAACCGCCGCATGGTTGGGGCATGACAAGCACCCGACAGAATGTGACTGCCAACGGGAGAAGCGTTTGGAATGTGAATCCGCCGAGGAACGAAGACGACACCTTGACACCGTTATGGAACTGAAACGCCGGGGCTTTACCGACCTCACCATGCAGGAATGGACTTTTGCACATGACAACGGCAAATGCCCGCAGATGAGCAAGGCACATTTATATGTGGAGCATTGGGAGCAGATGAGAGAAAACAACTATGGTCTGCTCTTGTGGGGTAAGGTAGGCACAGGAAAAAGCTATTTTGCCGGGTGCATTGCCAATGCCCTTATGGAACAGGAAATCTCCGTCCGCATGACAAACTTTTCTGCGATACTGAATGATTTAACTGCCAGCTTTGAGGGGCGAAACGAATATATCGAGCGTCTTTGCCGTTTCCCTCTGCTGATACTTGATGATTTTGGTATGGAGCGTGGCACAGAGTACGGTTTGGAACAGGTCTACAATGTAATTGACAGCCGATACCGCAGCCGAAAGCCGCTGATTGTCACCACCAATCTAAGCCTTACGGAACTGCAAAATCCACAGGACACCGCCCACGCCCGTATCTATGACCGAGTGCTTGAAATGTGTCTGCCTATCCTCTTTACAGGCGAGAACTTCCGAAAGGAAACGGCACAAGCCAAGCTCAATGGACTAAAAGAACTGTTGAAGTGAAAGGAGTTGCCTATGACAGAAAACAAACAGAATAACAATGACCGCACCGACCGCCGCCCGGACTGCGTGACGGAGATCCGCATGGGCAACACCGTGCTTGTTGTGTCCGGCTTTTTCAAGAAAGATACCACAGCCACCGCAGCCGACAAGATGATGAAAGTGCTTGAAGCGGAAACCGCAGCTACACACAAGCCAAGTTATACTGCATGACAAGCCTAATTCCAAAAAATCGTCATAATGACGGGCGATAAAGAAGCAAAATTCACATTTACCAGCTATACAGACAGCCGCCCCGTGTGATATAATTTCCTTACGGAATAGCGGGGCTGGCTGTCGGAAATGGAGGAAACCATGATTAGACAGACAACCCAAAACCTCATTACTGCCCTTTATCCGAGATTATCCCATGAAGATGAATTGCAGGGCGAGAGTAATTCCATCTCCAACCAGAAGCGTATTTTGGAAAGCTATGCAAAACAGAACGGCTTTACCAATCTCCAATGGTACACGGACGATGGGTACTCCGGTGCGAACTTCCAAAGACCCGGTTTTCAAGCCATGCTTGCGGATATTGAAGCCGGGAAAGTCGGAACGGTCATTGTCAAGGATATGTCGAGATTAGGGCGAAACTATCTCCAAGTGGGAATGTATACGGACATGATTTTCCCACAAAGGGGCGTTCGCTTTATCGCTATCAACGATGGAGTGGACAGCGCACAGGGCGACAATGATTTTGCCCCTCTGCGTAATATCTTCAACGAATGGATGGTGAGAGATACGAGCAAGAAAATCAAGGCAGTTTTCCGCAGCAAAGGCATGAGTGGCAAGCCTATCACAAGTCAGCCGGTCTATGGCTATCTCAAAGGCGAGGACGGACGCTTTATCGTGGACGAAGAAGCTGCCCCGGTCGTCAAGCAGATTTTCAGCTTGTGCCTTGCCGGGAACGGTCCGACCAAAATCGCCCGTATATTGACCGAGCAGCAAATCCCAACACCGGGTACATTGGAATACCGCAGGACAGGCAGCACACGCCGTTACTACCCCGATTATCCCTACAAGTGGGCGACCAACACGATTGTCCATATCCTTGAACGCAAGGAATATCTGGGGCATACGGTAAACTTCAAGACCGAGAAAGTGTCCTACAAGGTCAAATCAAGCGTGGAAAATCCCGAAGAAAAACAGGTCATTTTCGAGAATACCCATGAGCCAATCATTGACCTTGCCACATGGGAGCGTGTGCAGGAATTACGCAAGCAGCGCAAGCGTCCAAACCGCTATGATGAAGTCGGTCTGTTCTCCGGCTTGCTGTTCTGCGCCGATTGTGGGAGCGTCCTCTATCAGCAGAGATACGAGAACAAAACCCGAAAACAGGATTGCTACATCTGCGGCAACTACAAGAAGCGTACCCACGATTGCACCGCACATTTTATCCGCACCGACCTTTTGACTGCGGGTGTGACCGCCAATCTGCGGAAAGTGACAAGCTATGCAGCCAAGCATGAAAAGCAGTTTATGAAGCTGCTGATCGAGCAGAACGAGGACGGCGGCAAACGCCGCAACGCTGCCAAGCGAAAGGAACTGGACGCAGCCGAAAAGCGGATTGCGGAGCTGTCCGCTATCTTCAAGCGGCTTTATGAGGACAGTGTGACCGGGCGTATTTCTGATGAACGCTTTGCGGAACTTTCCGCAGACTATGAAGCCGAACAGAAACAGGTCAAGAGCCGTGCCGCCGAACTGCAAGCGGAACTGGTAAAGGCACAGGAAGCCACGGTTAATGCGGAAAAGTTTATGAAAGTTGTCCGCAAGTACACCAGCTTTGAGGAATTGACCCATACCCTGCTGCGGGAGTTTATTGAAAAAATCGTTGTCCATGAGTGCAGCTATGACGAGAACGGCACACGCAGACAGGACATTGATATTTATTACAGCTTTGTCGGCAAGGTAGAACTTCCCGACGAATAATGCCCGACCTATCCGACACAGTAGCTAAGTGCCGGATGGGAACGGCAAAAAAATTTTACACTTCTATTGCTTCTTTATCACACACAAGCAAAGTCACAGGGTATGAAGCAGCTTATGGCTGGCGGCGGCGTTGCCCTCATCGGTATCACCCTTATCCCCCTTCTTTCAGGTCTTTTCGGTTAATCCGAAAAAACTCGGTAAAAGCGGAAAGCCTGTCCTTATGGGCAGGCTTCTTTGCAAATAAATAAGAAAGGCGGTATGTAATGGACGATATTTTAGACTCGATAGTTGATGCGATACACGACTTTCTTGTAGATTTATGCGGCGGTATATTCATAGGCATATTCGACGACGCAAATGCGGCAACGGGAGAAATTGCGGCAGAGGTAGGTTTAACACCTTCGGGGTGGAACGCAAGTATCTTCAATATGATACAAAACCTCTCAAACAATGTCATTATCCCGATTGCGGGTATGATTATCACCTTTGTTCTTTGTTATGAGCTGATTACGACCATAACTGAAAAGAACAATATGCACGATGTTGATACTTTTATCTTCTTCAAGTATGTTTTTAAGGCTTGCGTAGCGGTATTTCTGCTCTCGCACACCTTTGAGATAACGATAGCGATATTCGACGTCGGGCAATGGGTGGTCAACCAAGCGGCAAGCTCAATTACGAACGATACCTATGTAGATGTTATCAGTATGTATAACAACTTCCGAGACTCCCTTGACAGTATGGATTGCGGACAGCTCATCGTTCTGATTATGGAAGCGTCGGTTGTCAGCCTTGCAGTAAAGGCGATTGCAATTCTCGTAACCGTTGTTCTTACCAACCGTATGATAGAGATTTATCTGTATTGCTCGGTTGCACCTATACCGTTTGCAACAATGACCAACAGAGAATGGGGCAATATCGGCACGAACTATATCAGAAGTATGGTTTCTCTGGCATTCCAAGGCTTCTTCATTATGGTTATCGTCGGTATCTACTCGGTACTCGTAAAGGATTTGATCACAGCAACAGACCTTCACGCTGTTGTTATGAAGATAGGTGCTTACTCCATTATCCTGTGCCTGTCGTTGTTCAAAACGTCATCAATCTCAAAGTCAATCTTTAACGCACACTAATGAAAGGAAGATGTAAATGAAAAATTGTAAGTGTAGAGATACAATCACAAAGAAGCAGGTAGAATACCTCGGCAGGCTTGCCGAACTCACAGTTGAAGCGGCTCTCGGCGGTAAGAATTCACTTTCTTATCGTGTTCTTTTCCGTTCCTGCTGTGATAACCTTGACGATGATTTCGAGGAAGTGTTCGGCACTACCGAGCTTTACGAACTCAGACCCTGCCAGCTTGACAAGGCGGTTGCTTTCCTTGCGGAGTGGTTTCCCGATGACATCATTATGGAGGTCAGCTCCGACCTTGAAACAGAATTCGAGGAATTCCGCTATAAGTTCGTAGAGGATATGCCTATGGACAGTCCCGCTTATCAGCAGTTAATGGAGGATTTTATGTATGCCGTATGTTCAGGTTCCGAAAGACCTTGCGAAGATTAAGACAAAGGTCGCTTTCAATCTTACGAAAAGACAGTTAATCTGCTTCGGCATAGCGGGCGTTACAGCTCTCCCGACTTATTTTCTGACGAGGGATGCAATAGGAAATATGGGGGCAATGCTTCTGCTTATCGCAGTTGCAATGCCCTCTTTCCTTGTAGCGATGTATGAGAAAAACGGACTTCCCTTTGAAAAGGTAGCAAAAGCGGTGATAAAAAGCCGCTTTATGCGACCTAAGATAAGACCTTACAAGACCGAAAATCTCTACGAATATGCCGAAAAGCAGTATGATTTGGAAAAGGAGGTAAAACGCATTGTCGAAGATAATTAAAAATGTATCAGGCAAGCAGAAAAAGCAGATTGACGCTGCTGTGAAAAAGGCTCGCCCTAACGGGAACGGCAAAATCCCCGTAACAGCACAGCAGTCAATTCCTTTCAACCAGATGTTCAAGGACGGTATCTGCAAGGTGGATGAGAATTACTACACCAAGACAGTTCAGTTCTTCGACATTAACTATCAGCTCGCACAGAATGAGGATAAGACAGCCATTTTCGAGAATTATTGCGACTTCCTCAACTACTTTGACAGTTCCATTACAGTTCAGCTCTCGTTTCTCAATCAGGTAGCCGATGTAGAGGAATTTCACAGCCAGCTTGAAATCGGCGTTCAGAACGACGATTTTGACGATATTCGTCTTGAATATTCCGAAATGCTGAAAAATCAGCTTGCAAAGGGCAATAACGGACTTGTCAAGACAAAGTATATCACATTCGGAGTCAAGGAAAAGTCTTTGAAAGAAGCAAAACCGAAGCTTGAGCGTATTGAAGCTGATATTCTCAATAACTTCAAGACTATGGGTGTTCTTGCACAGCCCCTGAACGGAGCTGAACGCCTTGCGGTGCTTCATCGTAGCTTTAACCCTGACGGCAGAGAGAAGTTCCGCTTTTCTTGGGATTTGCCCCCGAAGTCAGGTCTTTCCGTCAAGGATTTTATCGCTCCCTCGTCCTTTGACTTTTCAAAGGGCAACAGTTTCCGTATGAGTGGCAAGTACGGAGCAGTTTCATTCATCAATATTATGGCTTCTGAAATGTCAGACCGTATGCTTGCCGATTTTCTGAATATTGAGCATAACATTACGCTCAGCCTTCACATTCAGTCTATCGACCAGAACAAGGCGGTGAAAATGGTTAAGAGCAAAATTACCGACCTTGACAAGATGAAGATGGAAGAACAGAAAAAAGCTTTCAGAAACGGTTACGACATTGACATTATGCCGTCGGATATTAACACATTCGGCAAGGAAGCAAAGAGTCTGCTTAATGACTTGCAGAGCCGAAACGAGCGTCTTTTTATGGCTACTATCCTCATTATGAATACAGCCGACACCAAAAGAAAGCTCGACAATATCATCTTTCAGGAACAGGGTATCGCACAGAAGTACAACTGTCAGCTCAAACGCCTTGATTATCAGCAGGAAGATGGCATTATGGCTTGTGTTCCTATCGGTGTAAACGAAATTGAAATCAAGCGTGGACTTACCACATCAAGCACAGCGATTTTCGTTCCGTTCACAACTCAGGAGCTTTTTCAGGGTGGTGAAGCTCTCTACTACGGTCTTAACGCACTTTCAAACAATATGATTTTGTGCGACCGTAAGCAGCTTAAAAATCCGAATGGTCTTATCCTCGGTACGCCCGGTAGCGGTAAGTCGTTCTCCGCAAAGCGTGAGATTACAAACGCTTTCCTTACCACAACAGACGATATTATCATTTGCGACCCCGAAGCCGAGTATTATCCGCTTGTCAACCGTCTTAACGGTCAGGTTGTCAAGATTTCGCCTACCTCTACGCAGTATATCAATCCTCTTGACATCAACCTCAACTACTCCGAGGACGAAAACCCTATTGCGTTAAAGGCTGACTTTATCCTCTCCCTTTGCGAGCTGATTATCGGCGGTAAGAACGGACTTGAACCTATCGAAAAGACCATTATCGACCGTTGTGTGAGAATGGTTTACCGTGATTATCTTGCAAATCCCGATACGGCTGAAATGCCTATCTTGCAGGATTTGTACGACCTTATGCTGAAACAAAACGAGCCTGAAGCACAGAGAATTGCGACAGCACTTGAAATGTATGTAACTGGCTCTCTCAACGTATTCAATCACCGCACCAATGTTGATATGAATAACCGTCTTATCTGTTTCGACATCAAGGAGCTTGGCAAACAGCTCAAAAAGATAGGTATGCTTGTCGTTCAGGACTGCGTATGGAACAGAGTTACGGTCAACCGTGCTGAACACAAGTCCACTCGCTACTATATCGACGAGTTCCACCTTCTTCTCAAAGAGGAGCAGACAGCGGCGTACTCCTGCGAAATCTGGAAGCGTTTCAGAAAATGGGGCGGCATTCCTACGGGACTTACGCAGAATGTCAAGGACTTGCTTGCAAGCCGTGAAATTGAGAATATCTTTGAAAACTCTGACTTCATCTATATGCTCAATCAGGCTGGCGGCGACAGACAGATACTCGCAAAACAGCTCAACATTTCCCCTCATCAGCTTTCGTATGTAACAAATAGCGGTGCGGGCGAAGGACTTATCTTCTACGGAAATGTTATCATTCCCTTTGTCGATAAGTTCCCGAAGGATACGGAGCTTTACAGAATAATGACCACAAAACCCGAAGAACAGGAGGAAAACTAAAATGAAGATTAAGAGAAAGACCATCAAGACAATCGGTATCACAGCAGGCGTAATTGCGGCGGTGGGTGCAGGAGTAACGGCGGTTTGCCTTGCCGTTAAGAAGAAAAACAAGCCTGCTGCCGAAATTCCTTACCCTGCGTCCGCTTGGGACACTAAGTAATGGGGTGGCTCATTTTTATCGGCGGTGCGATGTTTGGCGGTACAGTAGGCATATTTACAGTGTGTCTGCTTCAGGTCAATCATCTGAATGAAGCCGATAGAGAAGAATAAGAAAAGCCGTACTCGGAGTTATCCGAATACGGCGGTACATATGAAATACAGAAAAACATTACTTAGACTTTTTGTCATCTTTTCTTAATTGTGCTTCTTGTTTTGCTAATCTGCCCAATCTTTTACCTCTTTCTATATTTTCTTCCTCAAGTTCAATTTTATCGTTTAACAGTGATAAAAATGCAACATAAGCCTTGGGATTTGACTCTTTAAGTTCCTCAGCAATCTTACTCATTTGCAAAAAATCATTGACAAGTTTGTTGCCTTCATTATCATCCCAGTCATAACGGTCAAGAACGTTCTTTTTCATTTTTTTAATTTTATCGGTTGCATTTGACATAGTCGTTTTCCTCCAATACTTATTAAAATCAAAATGTAGGTCTTGCTGAAATTATTATACCACATCTACCTTTAAAAAACAATACATACCCGTTAGAACGGGTAAATAAAATCAAAGAAAGGAGGTATCGTCAGTGGCAGGAAAAGAGCTGAAAGCTACGGAGAAAACCGTCTTGAAACACTCCCGTGACGGCGTTCTCGAACAAAACCTTGCAGACGGCTCGGCAAAGAAGGTCAGCAATAAAGCCGAAGAAGCTGTACTGAAAACAGCAAGACCCGACGATGAACGCTTTGACAAACTGAAAGCGGCTGGTCTTGTAGTCGAAGATGTGAAGAAGCCTGATAAACGCAAATTGCAGTTCGGGCGGAACAATCCCGATAACACTTGGGCAGAAGCCGTCTATGGCAATAAGCCTGCGGAACAGGATTATTCTGCTCCGACAGAAGCGTATTCCGTATCTGATACAACGGTATCAGCAGAAACAAAAGATTTTGAAAAGTCGACAGAAGTTGAGCCTAAGTCAGAGGAAAGCACACTCAAACAGCATAAGCAGACATCTTTCGTTTCAGATGAGCAGTATCAGAATTCGGAAACGACAGTACCCGTTACTCAAAGGGAGCTTGCCGAACTGGAGCATAGCACACTCGGAAGCGAGAGCATTACTCCAAAGGCACAAAGGCGGTTTTCTTTCAAATCCGATGAAAAGTACCAGCTTTCCGAAAGCACGGTATCTGTATCAGCAGAAGAATTTGCCGAAATGGAGCAGACTTCTTTCAAGGTTGAGGATTTAAAGGAATTTGAGCCGTCAAAATCAAAGTTACAGCATAGCTTCTGTTCCGATGATGAATACACCACATCGGACGAGGTTGTAGAAGCTACTTCTGAGGATTTGAAGCCGAAATCAAAACTCACTTTCAAGAGTGATGATAAGTATGTCAATTCCGAAGAAAGCGTAGAAATTGACGCTGCTGAGTTTGTCGGACAGCAGACAGAGGAAAAGATAGAAAGCAAGCTAAAGGAAAAGAAAACCCGAAAAGGCTTGAAAGATAAGTCCTCTGCTGCCGAGAAGCTGACCGATAAGGACGGAAATCCCGTTCTTTGCTTTGATGTCAATGCTGCTCCCGACAGAAAGCTCACTCACGGAGAAAAGAAACTGAAACGGCGAATACGCAAGGACGAGAAAAAAGTCTATAAGCTCCAAAAAAGGCTTGACAAGGCTGAGGACAAGCTCCCTCATCGGAGAGTATTCCACATCCGTAAGGAATGGAACTCCGAAAAGCAGAAAATGCAGAGGAAGCTCAAGCTGGAAAAAGAGGTAAAACCTCTCCCCAAGCCTAACATCGTTCAAAAGGGCGTTCAGGGAGCTAAACACGCTGTTACAACTGCCGTTTCGGGTACTGTTCATCAGCAAATCTCCAAGTATGAGGACGAAAACCAAACTCTGAAAGCGGCTCACGGAACGGAAAAGGTTGCGGAGTCTGCTCTCCGTTTCGCTTCTCATAAGGTTAAGGCTACAAACCAGAAGCTAAAGGAAAAGCCTTATAAAAAGGTTTCTAAGCTGAAATTTGATACCGAAAACGCACACAAGAAGCTCAATCAGCACAAAGTCGCTCTCGACCATAAGACCGAGCAGCAGACCAAGAAGGAAGCGAAAAAGGATGCTAAAAAAGCTCTCAAAAAGGCACAGCAGAAGCAAAATCAGAAAAATGCGGCAAAGACAGCAAAGAAAGGTGCTTCAAAGGCAGGCAAAAAAGCCGGAGAGGCGGCAATGGATGTCAGTAAGACCATTGTAAAGTTTGTTGCAAATAACAAGGTGGTTATAATCATCTTGATTATTTTCCTCTTGCTGTTCGGACTTCTCTTTACGCTTGGCTCATCGGGATTTACCTCGCTTGCCGATACGGGAACTATGGTAATTGCTTCTTCCTACACATCAGAGGACGAGGATATTTATGCGGCGAATGATTATATGACTTCTCTCGAAAGTAATCTGAACGACCAAATCAATAATATCCCGAATGTCTATGTAGGTTGGAATGAATACAACTACTATATCGACCCTATCGGACACGCCCCGTATGAACTCATATCATATCTGACAGCTATGGATATAAAATTTGAGTATGATGCTGAAATACAGGGCCTTATTCAGGAGATTTTCAATGCATTGTATACTCTCGAAGTTGAGTCTATACACGAAGTACGCTCGTATCAGTATATTGATTACGACGAGGAAAGCAACGAGGTTATAGTTACCGTATATTACGACTGCTATATCCTCAATGTAACGCTGACAGCTAACGATTGGGACAGCGTGATCAAGCCTAAACTTGAAGCGGCCGGCGTTTATGATATGTATTTGCTGTTGCTCGAAACTAAGGGAAATAAACCTGATTTATTCTAAAGGAGGAGATAATTTGCCTACACCACTTGAAAAAACAGAAACATTGCTTGAAAAGGCTATTGCCGACTTGGAGAGTATTCGAGCAAAGAAAGCTGATATTCTTGAAAAAGAAAAGCAAGGTATCGCTCGTGTTAATACTTTTGAAAACACCCGTATTTTACAACTTGTTAATCTGAGTAAGATTGACAGTTCACAGCTTAAAGCTCTGCTTATGGCTGAACAGCTGAAGCCTGTTGAACAGGTTGCAATACCTGAAACTACGAATTTTGTTACAGAAAGGATTACCGAAGATGAAGAAGATGAGTAAAATTCTTTGCTCCGTACTTGTGATGTGCGGAGCTTTTTCAATGTCTGCTATGAGCGTTTACGCTACGGGAGATATTCTCATTGACGAACCTCTTGAAATGGAAGAAGCGGTTACGACCGTGGTATCTTCCGAAGTTATCGAAAGCGGAGAACTCCCCGTTATTACTGAGGACGAGGTTATTGAGTATCCTACTCCCGAAGTGAATGTCATTGAAAAGAATGACGACAACGAGGGAAACGCAACACCAACTATCGTTCAGGACAGCGAAGCTCCTACACTTGGACTTCCCGAAGGAAACGCAACAATTATCGAAGATGTGTCGGCAGATGTTGTTGACCGTCAGTTTATCACTATTCAGAGTAAGAACGGCAATACTTTCTATATCGTAATCGACAAAGACAGCAAAGGTAAGGAAAATGTGTACTTTATGAACTTGGTTGATGAGTACGATATGATGGCATTTGCAGATGATTTTCCCGAAGGTGTAACCATCAAAACACCTGACGACGAACAGGTTGAGCCTGTTACAGACGCAGAGGGCAACGTAATTGAAACGCCTGACAATACCTCAGAGGGAGAAAAGGATGATAAGACAGAGAAAAACGAGGGCGAAAGCGGTGGAAATAACACGCTCCTCATTCTCGTAGGCGTTCTTGCTCTTGCAGGCGGCGGTGCTTTCTACTACTTTAAGGTTTACAAGGCAAAGCCGAAAGTTCCGAAGCAGTCCCTTTACGATGAGGACGAGGAGGAATATGAGGAAGAAACGGTAAACGAAGATACTGTTGACGAGGAAACTTCCGACGACGATGAGGAATAATCCTCACAAGCCTGAGCAATCAGGCTTGGTACATATTGCTTTTTCGGGGGCGGTATGGTATAATTATAATTAAAGTTTCCTAAATAATATGCGGAGGTAAAAATGAATAATTTAGCCAATATTAGCACTATAATTGCAAATATAGTATTAATTATTTTTGTAATTACTGCACTTATGTTAATGGTGGGGATGATTTGCTATTCTTTTATTATATCGCACATAAGTGAAAAGAAATATCAAAAATCAGCTATATCAATTTTAAAAAGTAAATGCAAATATGAAATAATAAAAAAACAATTAAAACAAATTTTTCAAACTTATAGTACAAAAAATTCCAGTTATTTAAACATGGTACAACTAAATTCGAGATTAATAGAAAGATTACATAATAAAAAAATTGACGATTGCAACGATAAAGAAATTGTAGAATATTGCGACATTTTAACTAAACTGAATGATGACTTCAACGATGAGCACTTATTTAATGATGATAAACTTAATAACTTGTTAAACCAGACCGATGACGTTTTGTTGAAAGAGAAAATCAAGTTTATGTTTCTATGCATTAATTCATATAATGATGGTCGTTTGTTTGAAAAAGATAAACATATAAGTGAATTGAATGGAGAAATCTCAAAAATGAAAAAGGTACGAGTAATTTCATTTGTGGTAGGAGCAGTAGGTTTTGTAAGTTCACTTATTACTATTTTTTCAGTTTTTTGATTGAAAAATGATACTTTTGTTTTATACAACACATATAGCTTCTCACACGAAAGTCTCTTTTATATTGTTATTTCAATCTCAATGTATTATCAAAGTGTTATGATGATTTGAGAGGAATTACAATGAGCGACAGACTTGTACTTAAATGTGCTACATATAAGAAAATAAAAGGCTTTAACCCCAATTAAATAACAGCTCATATCGACTATTTATTATAACGCTGCTAAAAATATGGTGGGGAATGGTGCTGTTTCACATGATATGTAAAAAAATTTCAAGAAACTTAAAAATCACTTTTATAAGCAAGAATAATCCCGTCAAGTTTATAATCAAGCTTGGCGGGATTTTAACAAATAATTTATATAGGTTGATTCACTCTATATAATTGAGCTAATTATTTTAAAATTTGTACTTTATGAGTCATTTCTTGGCTTTGCGCTATTAAATTGAGACATGGTACTTTCTCGTTATATGCCTAATTTGTAAAAAATATACTCTGTTATTCTGAATAGCAAACTCTATATCGGCATCCTTAATTACATTGTACTTAAGATAATTTATCAACTCGAAAAGTTCTCTTAATACACTTTCTGTAATAATTTGAACAGTAGAACAATCACCACAATCAAAGTATTGGCAGTTTCCCGTTTTGTCCAAAATAAAAAGCTGGGGGGTAATTTCACCACCGACTAACTTTTCACCAAGTCCATTCACAGCCTCAATCATAATTTCATTTTCGTCTCCTGATATCGGATTGATAGTAAAGCAAACTCCAGCAACATCCGGTTTAATCATTCGCTGCACAACAAGTCCCATTTTTGTAGAAAGTTCGTCTGAATTTGAAAATTCACGGTATATTTTTTGCCTTGTTGTTGCCGAATAAGTATACATTTGACTAATTGTTTTATATAACTCGTCCGAAGTTATGTTAAGCATTGTATCATACATTCCTGCCCAACTACAATCAGCGCCGTCCTCTGTCAACGCACTACTTCTCACAGCAAATCTGACATTTGGATATTTTGCTTGTAATGATTTACTAAAATCATTTATATTTTCTTCATACTTGGAAAGTTCCAAATTTGCAGGTATAACTAATGTTTCGGGAATATCAACACCAGCTTCGCTAAGCAAATACAAGCCTTTTGCTTTACCTCCACAAAAGCGCAAATAATCATTTACTGACGAGTGGTTACCAAGAATAATCATAGTACGTTCTCCTTTCACATCTATCCTCTATTTAAAAGAGTTTCTGTATCTGCAACTTCAGCTACCCCAAAGAGAAGCGTTGAAGCAACAACCTTTTTTATTGTGTCCTGTGAAATGGAACCATAGCCTAAATCAGGCAGGTCGGGTCCTTCTACAGCATCAATAACCATAATTGTTTTATAATCCATATCCGATGCACTAAAAGCAGTGCTTAAACAGCAAAAGTTAGTCATCAATCCGGTTATAACAACAGTGTCAATACCTTTAGAACGTAAAAGCTCATGCAATCCAGTGCCTACAAAACTGCTATATCTGTCCTTATATATAATTGTATCTTCTGTAGTGACAGATATTTCCTCGTAGATTTTAGCACCATTGCTGCCTTCGATGAATATAGGAGTGGCATCGAAATCTCCCATTCTTCCTACATTACTACCATCTCTTTTATGCATATGCTTTACGTAAATAATTTCCATATTGTTTGAACGAAACATATTTATAAGCTTATTGATATTTGATGTACATCTCTTGGCGTTTTCTGTATAGAGATTTCCGTCTTCAGAAAAATACTCATTCTGAGTATCAATCACAATAAGTGCAGTTTTAGACGTTATATTATACATAATCATTCTCCTTTATAAACTTTCGAGTTATTAATAGTGATAATATCACCTGTTTTGATTAATTCGGTTGCATTTTTAGTGCCAACAACACAGCAGATTTCCATTTCTCTACATACAATAGCTGCATGACAAAGAATTCCACCGTGATTTGTAACGACACCAACTGCTTTCTGGATATATGGAACACTTTCAGGATCTGTCATTCTTGTTATAATAATTTCACCTTCTTTGATATTAATAATATCGTTAGGCTCAATTATTACTCTTGCTACTCCAGTAACAGTACCCGGAACAGCACATCTACCTTCGCATATTAATTCTTTCATATTACCCTCCTAATATTTCTTTTATTTTACTGAATTGATATGTTGATGCAAAATGCTTAAATGAAAGTGCTGTTTTCTCATCTTTCTTACTAAGAAAGTGATATGTAATATAGATGGCATAATGTCTTACAAATGAATAGTAGCCAAAATATTCATATGTATCATATGCTAACCTTGTATAATACAGTTTACAGTACAACATATAAGTTGAGAAAAATTCCTCTTTGCTGTCACCTAATTTTTCTGTAATTGAAGAAAGCCTATTTTTGAACTTATCTTTATCAAGTGACGCTTCCATCTTTGGTATGTTATTTTTTACAAATGTAAAACAAGGACAGATTCCATTTGGATAGACACACATGTTTTCAGAAATAATTTTTTCGTAAAAAGCTCGTTCGTCTATTTCGTTACATGAAATACATTTGTCATAATATGCTGTTCTGATATCTTTTTCTCCAGCACTGAGAAGAAAATTCAATAACGAGTAATCGCCGTTTAAAAGGGATTCTAATTTTGACAACACATCATTAAAAACAGAGAATGTCCAGTTGTTACTGGAGAGATACATTGCATGTGCGTTATCTATGTTGCTTATATTTTCAACCGATTCCCAATATCTCTTTAATGATTTTATATTGATATCAATTGAAAATATGTTTTCATATGCTACGGTTAACTTTAATAAGCGGTCAAACAAAAAATCACAGTACTTTTGTACAGCAATATCAAGCGGATTATCTTTAAATATTTGTTCTATCGCCAGTCGTTCTTCAGAAATTATTTTGTCTGCTTTCAGAGTATTATCAAGTTCTTTCTTGTAACGATAACGTTCTTTTTCACCATATTCACGATTGTCGGCTATCCATTTTAATGCATTAGGATTGAGATTCTTTAATGCGTTTTCCATGTTCTTCTTGATTCTGGAAGTAGTTATCGAAGAATAAGAATCATATGAGTAATCCATAATATCACTCCTTTACATAATTGTCAAAAAAAATGCAAATCAAATTTGATGCTTGTTCGAAGGATAATCTGTAAGGATAATTATAGGAGGTATCAGCCAAATACCACCCTAATAACACACCCTCAATCACAGACATTATTCCTTCACACAGACTTTGTGCATCAAGACGATGATTAACCATTTTAAGTTCGCTACAACGCTTACATAATTCTTCCAATCTGATAATATATTTTTCATTTTCATTTGAAATAATACTGTTCTCTTTTCTTTCAAGAATTAAAGTATCTGTATTACCAGTATTCATGATTATAAAGCTCATGGTTTCCTTGTCGTCTTCATACATTTTGAACACAACATCAGCAATGCAAATGATTTTTTCTTTTGGCGACAAATTATTTGCAAGTTCCTTGTCAATCTTTTGATTAACCTTTCCCCAAGCATTGTTATATACCGACATTAAAATAGCATACTTGCTATCGAAAAGTCTGAACACACCACTTTCACTTGTTTTAGCATTTTTTGCAATTTCACGTGTGGTTGTTCTATAATAACCTTGCTCAAAAAACAACTCTCTTGCTGATGTTAGTATTCTTTCTTTCAGAGAATCCTCCATGTAAAACCTCCTTTGCAATGTTTAGTAGTAGTGCTACTACTATGATTACATTATACTTATATTTTCTCGGAAAGTCAAGCGTTTACTCTAAAAAAGTAAAAAAACAGCATATCACACATATTTAAGTTGTTATAATTAGCAATTTTCAACAAAAAGTTTTGTAAAAATAGCAAAAACGAATAACGTCCTTTGTAGTAAAAACGTAAATGGTTTCACGAATATTACATAAGAGTTTCTCACACGAGAGGCTCTTTTTTATTTCAAATCGAAAGGAATGATTTAGTATGCAGTTAGTAATTGCAGAAAAGCCAAGTGTAGGTATCGCTCTGGCGAAGGCTCTCGGTGTAACCGAAAAGAAGGACGGATATATTGAGGGCAATGGATATATCGTGTCTTGGTGTGTGGGACATCTTGTTTCCCTTGCCAATGCCGATATGTACGACGAGAAGTTCAAGAAGTGGGATATTGCAGACCTCCCCATTATCCCCGATGAGTGGCAGTTTATTATTGCCGAGGATAAGGATAAGCAGTTCGGTATTCTCCGTCAGCTTATGGACGATAATCGAGTAACCGAGGTTGTGAACGCTTGCGACGCTGGTCGTGAAGGTGAGCTTATCTTCCGTCTTGTGTATAACAAGGCTCTTTGTAATAAGCCTATCAAACGGCTCTGGATTTCTTCAATGGAAGAAAAGGCTATCCGTGACGGCTTTGATAATCTCAAGGACGGCAAGGATTACGAAAACCTCTATCAGTCGGCTCTCTGCCGTGCAAAGGCAGATTGGATTGTGGGTATCAATGCCACAAGACTTTTTTCCAAGCTCTACAACAGAACGCTGAATGTAGGCAGAGTGCAGACGCCTACTCTTGCAATGCTCTATGAGCGTGAGAACAGTATCAGTAATTTTCAGAAGGAAAAGTATTTCAATGTCCATCTGAAATCTGTCGGACTTGACGCAGTACACGAAAAGGTCAAGGAACAGGGCGAAGCTGAGAATATCCGCAGAGATTGCGACGGCAAGGAAGCTATTGTAAAGTCGGTAAAGACGGAAAGAAAGACCGTAAATCCCCCTCATCTTTACGACCTTACTACTCTCCAGAGAGAAGCAAACAGACTTTACGGCTTCACGGCACAGCAGACCCTCGACTATACGCAGTCGCTTTATGAAATGAAGTTCGTAACCTATCCGAGAACGGACAGCCAGTATATCACCGACGATATGGACGGTACTGCAAGAAGTATTGCAGAGTCCGTTGCCAGAAAGCTCCCTCATTTCGGCAGCATTGTTATTGCTCCCGACACAAATAGAGTAATTAACAATAAGAAGGTCAGCGACCACCACGCCATTATTCCGACAGCGGAAGTAAGCAGCACAGACCTCAGTTCCGTGCCTGACGGAGAAAGAAAAATCCTCTACCTCATCGCAAATCGCCTTCTTTGTGCGACAAATGAGCCATATATCTACGAAACCGTTACGGCTGAAATCAGTTGTGGCGGTTATTCTTTTGTCGCAAAGGGCAGAAATGTCATTTCTGAGGGATGGAAAGCCATTGAAAAGGCGTTCAGAGATTTTCAGAAGTGCAAGGACGATACCGAGGAAAATGTAGAAACTCTCGTTCTTACGGAAGGTCAGGTTATTGAAAGACCTGTTTCCGAGGTAAGTGAACACTACACACAGCCTCCGAAGCACTTTACGGAAGATACGCTTCTTTCCGCTATGGAACGTGCGGGAACGGACGAGATTACCGAGGAAGTGGAGCGTTCGGGACTTGGCACTCCTGCTACAAGAGCGAGTATCATTGAAAAGCTCACAAAATCGGGATTTATCAAGCGTGAAAAGAAAAATCTTGTCGTAACGGATAACGGCACAGACCTCATTTCCGTAATGCCTGATATTATCAAGTCGGCTTCTATGACGGCAGATTGGGAAAACGCTCTCTCCCTTATGGCTCAGGGCAAGTTCACATCACAGCAGTTTATGGTGGATATTGAAAAGCTCGTTGATGATATTATCGGAGTTGCAAAGGAAAGCGTGGACGAAAGCAAGGTTTCAAGAAACGGCGGAGAAGTTATCGGCACTTGCCCAAGATGCGGCAAGAATATTGTCGTGACTCCGAAGGCGTATTCCTGTGAGGACAGAAACTGCGGTTTTGTTATTTGGAAGAACGACAAGTTCTTTGAAAAGGCAAGAAAGCCACTTACAAAGGAAATGGTAACAAGCCTTATCAAGAACGGAAAGATTGCTGTTAAGGGACTTTATTCGGAGAAGTCGGGCAAGAACTATGACGCTACGGTTTGTCTTGACGATACGGGCAAGTATGTGAATTACAAGCTCGAATTTGCTCCGAAGAAGAAAAAGAAATAATTTTCTGAAATAGGTTGAATTTCTCCTATAATTAGTGTATAATAGAGTTAAGGAAGGAGGAATTCACTATGACAGTAAACACAAACACACTGGTTTCAATCACAGAAGCCAATCAGAATTTTTCCAAGGTTGCAAGGCTCGTTGACCAGAACGGCTCTGCCGTTATACTGAAAAACAATGTTCCTCGGTATATTGTACTGGAGTTCTCGGAGGTTGAAAAGCTTCAGACAGCCGCAGATGAAGATATTGCGGATATTTCTCAAAGACTTATCGCAAAAAACCTTGAAGCATACAAGGAGCTTGCAAAATGATAAGACTTACAACTAAACAGGTAATATCCCTTCACAGTTCATTGATTGAAGCAACGGGCGGTACAGACGGTGTAAGAGATATAGGACTTCTTGAGTCTGCTCTTGAAGCTCCGTTTCAGACATTCGGAGGAAAAGACCTTTACCCTGCACTTATTCAGAAAGCCGCACGGCTCGGACATTCGCTTGTTTCAAATCACCCGTTTGTTGACGGCAATAAAAGAATTGGTATTCATACAATGCTCGTATTTCTTGCCGCAAACGGAGTTGAAATTGAATGTACGCAAAAAGAGCTGATAGATGTAGGATTATCCCTTGCTGATGGAACAATGAATGCGGAAAAATTATTGATTTGGCTCAGCTCACACAATTAAACACTATGGAAAAGGAAGTGCTTCGGTACTTCCTTTTTTGTTTGAAAGGAGGCATTATGCCCAAAATTGAAAAAGACACATCAATTATTCCACTCTACAAGAATGATATGATGACTGCCAAAGAAAACGGCGAAATGGCAGATTGGCGAAGCAGTTTCAAGGAAAACTGCAACTGTGCAAAGGCTATCGACAAGGCTTTGAACGACAATTTCGCTGATAATCACCTCGATACCGACAAGGCTCTCGATACGGTGGTTGCTGAGTACGGAGCAGAACGAGTTACTCACGTTCTTGCGGCTCAGGTAGTAAATCACGATTGGGACGGTCGTTATCACAATGATGTCAAGACTTGGGCGAAGGAACAGACAAAGGAGCTGTCTGCCGAGTTTATGGAAGATAGCCGAGATTATTACCTTAACGCCCACCCTATCCTCATTGACGGTCTTGCAACAAAGGTAATGGGGAGGGAAAAGGAGCTTGAAAAAGAACCTCCCAAAGACCCGCCCGATAAAACCTCTGAAAAGGATGTTACAGAACCGCCAAAGACCTTTACAAAATCAAAGGATAAGGTAAAGGAAATCACAGATAAGCTCGAAAGCGGCATTAAGGAGCTGTTTGAGGGCGAAAAGTTCAAGGAATACCTTGATACAATGTCAAAGTTCCACAATTATTCTTTAAATAATACAATGCTAATCGCAATGCAGAAGCCTGACGCCACATTGGTTGCAGGCTTCAATTCTTGGAAGAATAAGTTTGAAAGAAACGTAAACAAGGGCGAAAAAGGTATTCAGATTTTTGCTCCTGCACCCTACAAAATTAAGAAAGAGCAGACAAAGCTCGACCCTGATACCGATTTGCCCGTTCTCGACAAGAACGGAAAACCGATTACCGAGGAAGTTGAGGTTACAATCCCAGCCTTTAAGGTTGTCAGCGTATTTGATGTATCGCAGACAAGCGGCAAGGAGCTTCCTACTCTCGGAGCTGACGAGTTAAGCGGCAATGTTACAGACTACGAAAAGTTCTTCAATGCCGTCCGTGAGGCTTCTCCCGTCCCTATCAAGTTCGCAGAGATTGACGGAACGGCAAAGGGTTTCTATCATCACGAGGATAAGGCGATTACCATCAAGGAGAATATGTCCGAGGTGCAGACCATAAAGACAGCTATCCACGAAATTGCTCACGCTAAACTCCACGACCGTGATTTAAAGAAATCCGATATTGACAAGCCAAAGGACAGAAGTACAGAAGAAGTTGAAGCGGAAAGTATCGCATATACCGTATGTCAGCATTTCGGAATTGATACTTCCGATTACAGTTTCGCCTATGTTGCTTCTTGGGGTTCGGGCAAAGATACGCCTGAACTTAAATCCTCTCTTGAAACTATCCGTTCGACAGCTTCGGAGCTTATCACGGCAATTTCCGATAAGTACCTCGGACTTGAAAAGGATAAGACACAGGAGCAGACTGCCGATAAATCCGAAAAATCATACATTATCGGCAACACAGCCTATGCGGATATTGAGGATAAGCAGTATCTCCGTTTGAAGTCAAGCACGGCTGAAAAGGTTGCGGAAAAGCTCACGGAGCAGAATATTCCGTTCAGCGGTCGTATTAACGGTGATAAAACCACTCTCACTATCAGCAAGGCGGATATTGACAGCTACAAGGCGATTATTGCCGAAGTAACAGGAAAGGCAAAGGAAACTCCTACGCAGGAACAGCCGAAGTCTGAGCCTGAACAGGATAAACCCAAGACCGAAATGAACATTATCGGCAATGTCTATTACAAGTCTATCAGCGATAAGCAGTATTTCAAGCTTGATACGGAAACTGCGACAAAGGTAGCAGAGAAGCTCACTGAACAGGAAATCCCGTTCAGTGGGCATATCAATGGCGATAAGACCACGCTTACCATCGGCAAGGAGAATGTCGAAAAGTATAACGCTGTTGTAGATGAGATTAAGGGGCAGACAAAGGAAGCTCCCGAACAGCCAAAGGCTGAGCCTGAAAAAGAGTCTTCCAAGCCTACAAAGAATAATATCATCGGAAACACAGCGTATAAGGACATTCCCGATAAATCTTATGCGAAGCTCGGAACGGAAAAGGCTCTTGCCGTTGCGGATATTCTTGATAAACAGGGCGTTAAGTTCAGCGGAAGAACGGACGGCGATAAGACTACTCTTACCATTTCAAAAGCAGATATGCCGAAGTATAAGGAAGCACTTGCTTCTGTCAACAAAGCATTGTCGGCACAGAAAACAGAGGAAAAAGCAGCCGAACAGACCGAGGAACGCTCACAGCTCTATACGCAGTCCTTTGATTATGCACAGGAAAACGGAGAGGTCAAGGAATTTCAGGAAAGCCACAAGGACAATATGAGTTGTCTTTGGGACATTAAGGCTACGGCTGAAATCTATGCCATTGATGGCAAACTTGACGATTTTCTCAATGACCTTACCGAGAAGTACGGAACTGAAAGACCTCTATATGTTCTGTCAAGAACGATTCAGGAAGTTGACGATATACGTTTCTCTCCCGAAGCCAAGCAGATTGCCGATAAGTTCGACTATCCCGACAAGGACATCGTTCACTCCTTTACGCACCTTTATGTCACGGACATCAAGCCGTCGGTTATCGACGATATGGTGTATAAGCTGAATGAAATGCAGCAGGGACTTGAAAAAGCTCCCGAAATTCAGGCATACACCGGAAATCTCCCCGACAGCAAGATTAGCATTGAAGAACGTAATGCCTACGGTTATGAAAGCAACGAGCTTCTTCCTCTGACAGCAGAAAAGGCTCTGGAGTTCTTCGATAACGATACAGTTTCCGTATATCTTCTCTATTCCGACGGAACGGAAGCTCAGGCAAACGACCGTTCAGACATTGAAAACCACAACGGCATTTTCGGTGTTGAAACTGACGAGTGGTTACGCTATGAAGCGTTTCAGGAGCGTATGGATAAACTTGCAACCGAAGAACCGTCAAAGGAAGCTCTGCTTCTGAACGGAAAGGAATGTGCCGCCGGTATCTATCAGCTCAAAGACATTCCCGAAAACAGGGATTTGCATTTTGCGGGAGCTGAATATCTCGACAAAAAGGGCATTACTCCCGACAGAGATAACTACACGTTGGTTTACACTTTCCCCGTAAATCCCGAAGATTTGCAGGATAAAATCTCATTCCTCAACGATGTTTACCACAAGTTCAATACAGACCACCCGAAGGATTTTGAGGGACATTCGCTTTCCGTAAGCGATGTAGTCGTAATTCAGCATAACGGTGAGTTGTCAGCACACTTTGTTGATAGCTGGGGTTACAAGGAACTTGAAAACTTCGGGGCTGTAAGAGAAAATCCGCTTAAAGCCATTGAGGATACCGTGGAGCAGAATGACAACAGCTTTGACAGCATTATCAATAACACGCCTACAATGGATGAACTTGAAGAAAAGGCTTCAAGAGGAGAGCTTGTATCTGTTATGGATATGGCAAATGCGGCAAAGGCTGACAAGGAAAAAGCGAAACAGGCTAAACAGCCTGACAAGAAGCGTTCTATCAGAGGATATTTGAAGGACGCTTCTGAAAAACCAAAGGAACAGCCGAAGGAAAAGGCAAAGGAAAAAGAGAAAGGAGTTGAGCTATAATGGAATTTTCCGTAGCTGAGATTAACTTTATCTGTATCGTCAAGGGCGATAACCGTGAGGACACTATCAATAACATTTTTGATGTCCTCCCTGACCTTGAGGATAAAGAAATGATTGAGATTGCCGAAACTGTAATCGGCAATCTCGAAAGTATCTCCGACAGCGAATATGATGAGTTCGCTTTTGAAAATAATTACACAGATTAAACCACATTGCCCCTGCTTGAAAAAGCAGGGGGCAAACATTTTAAGAAGGAAATATCCGATGTTTTTTACAAAACCTATTACACCACCTATTATCCGTGAGGAATTCGACGCTTCCAAGAACAGAGGTGTTGATAAGGCTGACATTAAGGCTATTCACCTTGCTTTGCAGAACGGTGAAAAGCTCACAATCGACCGCTATGGTCATATTTATACAGCAGATGGCAGATGGATTGCCGACGGTATGTTAAGAAAATAAAAAAGGTTGCATCAATATCAGATGCAACCTAAAAATGTTATTTTAATAAGGAATTACTTCACCGCTATCTTTTGCCATTCCGCAATATATATTCATATTTCTTTGGACATATGCTTCGTCTAAAGAAAGCGAGGAAAGGTCAAGGATATGTGCGTGCGGCTGCATTCCATTATGTGGATGATTACGATGAATAACGTAAAGATATAATCTTCCATTCAATCTTTTGAATTCCACTTCTTCGTTATTATCCCAAAAATAACCCATAAAAATCGCCCCTTTTATCATTTAATTAATTTAAGAGATTTCTCTCTTTCTTTAATTATATATGTTTAATTTCAAATTGTCAATATTTGATTTTAAAATAGCAAAGATAAAATATACCAAGCACTATTGACTTTTACACTTTAAAGTGCTATTATAGAAAAGGAGGAAGAAATGTCTACTAAACTTCAAGAGTATCAGGCTCGGTTGAATGAAAGTACAGAACGACTTTGGAAGGACAGCAACGAATATATGTCGCTGCTACGAACATCGTCAAGGCTTTACAAGTACAGTTTCAAAGACCAAGTTCTGATACATTCACAGCGACCTGACGCAGTAGCTTGTGCCGAATACGACACTTGGGGACGTGAGGATATTACAAACCGATATGTCAAGCGTGGCAGTAAGGGTATCGCCCTCATTGCAGACGACAACGGCAAAGCAAGGCTCAGATATGTCTTTGATTTCTCCGATACGGCGGCAAGGGACGAACGCTCGAAAACACCGTTTTTCTGGAGCGTAACTCCCGAAAATGAAAATGCTGTTCTGAAACAGCTCGGAACAAACGCAGTTACTCTTGACACGGCAATACTTGAAAAGGCTCGTGAGCTTGCGAAAAATTACTCAGGTGATTATCTTCACGACCTTACGAGAGAAACTGACGGAACTTTCCTTGAGGAGCTTGATGAATTTAATGTCAGAGCAAGTTTTGAAAATCTGCTTGAAACAAGTATCGCATATACCGTCCTTACAAGGTGCGGATATGAAGCTGATATGTATATCGAAGCGGAAGATTTCCGAGGAATACACGAGTTCAACAGCATTGAAACAATATCTATTCTCGGCAACGCTACAAGCGATTTGTCGGAACAGATTTTAAGAAACATTGAGCGAACGCTCAAAACCGAAAGGCGTAAAGAAAATGACCGAAGCATTACCGAAAACAATGACCGAGAACGGAATTCAGTACACTCTGGACGAGAGGATGCAGACCTATCTTCCCGACTTGGAGCTTCCCGAACAGAAGGAAATCGGGAAATACGGACTGATGAGAAGAACGTACCTGATGAACAACAGGAAAGGAACTTATCAGGCAATGCTCCTGAAGGGAACGCTCAACAGCCACTTGGCGGAGATAGACGAAACAGCGAGCCGCAGGCTCTCGGAAATTCTCCCGAAAATGGCGAAAGAAGCGGGAGCGACCGAGGAACTGAAAGCGACAGACCAGATGACTTGGGTGGGAATGATGAACACTCTGAAAGCTCAGGCAGAGGAAATGATAATCAGCGAACTGATTTACAGCTAAATAAAAATGAAGCAGTATCGGAAACAATTTCTGATACTGCTTTTTCTATGTCCGAAGAAAAGGTGCTTGCCGTTATCAATCATTACGATGAAATGAATGTAAGCAAGCAGGAAACTCTTGATTTCTTCCTTGAAAATGAGGACGGAACACGCAGAGCCGACTTTATAAAGGCGGCATACGGACACCGTGCGGTAGAATTTGAGCTTGACGGAGAAGTTATCGGATACAGAAAGCACGGCGATGGACTTGAAATGTGGGAAGGCTCTCCCGAAAACTCCACAAAGTTCTCTTGGGACGTTGTTCAGGAGCTTACCGCAAGCCTTATAGACCGCCACGAGTTTATCGACCTTCCTGACTTTTTCGATATAGAGCCTGAAATTGAGGAAATAGGCGGATATGACGAGCCTATGCAGTTATCCCTTTTCGGAGATTTTGACGATGAGCCTGTTCTCCCTGCTAATAATTCCGATTATGATTATTCTCCTGCAAGCGTATTTACTCAGGATATGATTGACTATGTACTCCGTGCAGGAAGCAACGAGCCACACAGCTTGGAGCGTATTGTCGCACAGTTTGAGAAAAACAAGGGCGTGGAAAGTAATGCCGAGTTTCTCTGTAAAGAATTCGGCACAGACGGCAGAGGTTTTCTCTATGAAAGTCCCGACGGTCTTGATAAAGCAAGATTTTCAGCTTGGTACGACAAAGACGGTATCACTATCGGTATGGGCGAAACTGCATTTAACCGTTACGGAAGTGTTTCTATGACTTGGGAACAGGTTTCCGAGCGTATCAGCGAGCTTCTGAACGAGGGCAGATTTGCCACACAGGATATTCTCCAAGCGGCAGAGCCATACGACCGCAAACAGCTTGCGGATAAGCTGTGGTATCTTCATCAGGACGTAGAGGTTGAATATTTTATTCCCGATTACTTCTTTACAGGCGGTTTTGATGTAAGCACAGACAAGATTGCCGAAGCATTGCAGGGCGAAAAGCCTGTGCAGGAAATGATTGACGGAATGAAAGACCTCATAAAACAGTATGAAGCAGACCGAGCTGTTCTCCGATTCCATTTCCACAACCTCCCTGAAATACTTGAAAAGCTCGAAGATAGACAGCTTGACCGAGTGAAATTCTCCGCAGAGCCGTCCTTTACGGTTAAGCACAAGTATTTCATAACCGACGACGAAAAGAACAAGCTTGTAGCTTCGGGCAGTAATGTTGCAGGCGGCAAGAAAAGAATTGCAAAGTTCTTCAAAGAGCCGCATACAGCAAAGGAAAAGGCTGATTTTCTTAAAAACGAGTACGGTATCGGCGGTAGTGGTCGAAGCGGATATAACACTTGGCACGACTCAAAGGGTCTTGTTCTGAAAAAGGGCAACCTTTCAAATCCCGACGCAGAAGTTACAATGAAGTGGAATGAGGTCGCCGAGCGAGTATCAAAGCTCGTAGCACAGGATAGATTTATCACTCAAAAGGATATTGACGATGAAATCCGATATGCCAAGAGAGTGATTGCAAATGCTTCGGATAATCCTTTTGAAGAACAGAGCATAAAGCAAGCAAAGGCAGTTCTTGAAGAATACGGCATAGAGCTTGAAGAAAAGTCTGAGCCAACGGAAGAAACCGTTTCAGAAGTAGCGGAGGAAGCCGAAGAATACGACGAGGGCGAGGAATTCACTCTTAAAGTCGGAGATAGAATTGAGCTTGATGATGGAATTTATCAGATAATGGACATCGTTGACGGAATAGATGATACTATCTATCAGCTTGCCGATATGGATGGTGAAAGCTACAAGGGATATGCAATAAGCGAAACCGAGCTTTACGAGAACGGCTTTGCCCTTGTTGATGAAGCACCCGAAAAGGAAAGCGTAATCAATGAACCAGCACCCAATATCTCGGAAGTGCCTGAGCTGAACGGCGAAAAGCACGATTTCACTATCACAGACGAAAACCTCGGTGTCGGCGGTGCAAAGTCAAAGTTCAAGGCGAATGTAGAAACAATCAGGCTTCTCAACGAGCTTGAATTTGAAAACAGACGGGCAACTCCCGAAGAACAGGAAATTCTTTCCCGTTATGTCGGCTGGGGCGGTCTTGCACAGGCATTTGACGAAAACAATTCAGCTTGGTCAAGCGAATTTACAGAGCTTTACACGCTCCTTTCTCCCGATGAGTACGAAAGTGCAAAGGCTTCTACTCTGAACGCACACTATACCTCTCCGACAGTAATCAATGCGATGTATGAAGGACTTGAAAATCTCGGCTTCAAGGGCGGTAATGTGTTAGAGCCTGCAATGGGCGTGGGTAATTTCTTTGGCGTTATGCCTGAAGAAATGCGAAGCGGCAAACTGTACGGCGTAGAGCTTGACAGCATTTCAGGAAGAATTGCAAAACAGCTCTATCAGAACGCAGACATTCAGGTAACAGGCTTTGAAAAGACCTCTTTCCCCGACAACTTCTTTGATGTTGCGGTAGGTAATGTTCCTTTCGGTCAATATAAGCTTGCAGAAAAGCGATATGATAAGCTCAATCTAAACATTCACGACCATTTCTTCGCAAAGTCCCTTGACAAAGTTCGTGTAGGCGGCGTAGTTGCTTTCGTAACATCAAAGGGTACGCTTGACAAGACAAATCCGCAGTTCAGAAAGTACCTTGCACAGAGAGCCGAGCTTCTCGGAGCAATAAGACTGCCGAACAACGCTTTCAAGGATAACGCAGGTACGGAAGTAACCTCGGACATTATCTTTCTCCAGAAGCGTGATAAAATGCTTGACATTGAGCCTGATTGGGTACACCTCGGTCAGACAGAGGACGGAGTTCCCGTAAACAAGTATTTTGAGCAGCACCCTGAAATGATACTTGGCGAAATGAAACAGGGCGTGGAGTTTTCTATGTATGGCAATGCCGAAGAAACGGCTTGCGTTCCCATCAAGGGAGCAAGTCTGAAAGAACAACTCAAAGAAACGATTGCAAACATTCAGGGTAATATCCCCGAAGTAGAACAGGAGAACACGGAAAAGGTCGCAGAGAGTATCCCTGCTGACCCGAATGTGCGTAACTTCTCCTATGCGGTTGTTGATGATAAGCTCTATTTCAGAGAAAATAGCCGTATGTTCCTCAAAGATAATTTACCAAAGGCAACTGAGGAACGTATCAAGGGTATGTGTGAACTTCGTGATTGTGTAAGAACGCTGATTGACTATCAGCTCAACGAATACAGCGATTACGACATTCGTTCACAGCAGACAGAGCTTAACAGAGTCTACGATGATTTCACAAGGAAATACGGCTTAATCAACTCTGTCGGCAATGCAAGGGCATTTTCTGAGGACAGCTCCTACTATCTTCTTTCTTCTCTTGAAGTTCTCAATGAGAACGGAGAGCTTGAACGCAAAGCGGATATGTTCACAAAGCGTACTATCAAGCAGAAAGCACAGGTTACAAGCGTAGATACAGCTTCGGAAGCACTTGCGGTATCCATTTCTGAAAAGGTTCGTGTGGATATGCCATTGATGGAACAACTCGCGGGTAAATCCGAAGAACAGCTTATAAACGACCTTAAAGGTGTCATTTTCCGTAATCCTCAAAACAATCAGTGGGAAACCGCAGACGAATATCTGTCGGGCAATATCCGAGAAAAGCTCGAATTTGCAAAGAAATCAGCAGAAGTATTCGACGAGGATTTAAGCGTGAATATATCAGCTCTCGAAAAAGCTATGCCGAAACCTCTTGAAGCAAGCGAAATTGATGTAAGACTTGGTGCTACTTGGCTTGATACCGATATAATCAAGCAGTTTATGATTGAAACTCTCCAAGTTCCACGATACTTGCAGAATATGTTTGATGTGAATTTCTCGAAATACACATCGGAATGGAATATTGAAGGTAAGAATGTGGATAGAAGCAATGTAGCTGCTAATATGACCTACGGCTCTGCAAGAAAGAATGCTTACTCCATTATCGAAGATACGCTCAATCTCCGTGACGCACGAGTTTACGACCGTGTGGAACAGCCTGACGGAACAATTAAATCCGTTCTGAACAAAAAGGAAACTATGATTGCTCAGGAAAAACAGGAAGCTATCAAGCAAGCATTTAAGGACTGGATTTTCAAAGACCCCGACCGCCGAGAAAAGCTCGTGAACAAGTACAATGAGATGTTCAACAGCTCCAGACCGAGAGAGTATGACGGAAGTCATATCACTTTTTCGGGTATGTCCCCTGAAATTCAGCTCAGGACACATCAGCTCAACGCCATTGCACACACGATGTATGGCGGAAACACTTTGCTCGCTCACCAAGTGGGCGCGGGCAAAACTTTTGAAATGGTAGCTTCTGCTATGGAAAGCAAGCGACTTGGTTTATGCACTAAGTCGCTTTTTGTTGTGCCAAATCACCTTACTGAGCAGATGGGAGCAGAATTTTTAAGGCTCTATCCTGCCGCTAATATCCTTGTTGCAACGAAAAAAGACTTTGAAGCCAAAAATCGTAAGCGTTTATGCTCAAAGATTGCAACAGGAGATTACGACGCAGTAATCATTGGACACTCTCAGCTTGAAAAGATACCTGTATCAGCGGAGCGACAGGAACGAATGATACGCAGACAGATAAACGAGATCACCGAGGGTATTGAGTCGCTCGGTAGGTCGCAGGGTGCAAGATTTTCAGTAAAACAGCTTGAAAAAACAAAGCGTAACCTTGAAGCAAAATTGAAAAAGCTCGTTGAAAATCCTCAGAGGGACGATGTAGTTACTTTTGAAGAACTCGGTATCGACAAGATGTTTGTGGATGAAGCTCACTCATTCAAAAATCTGTTCCTCTACACCAAAATGCGAAATGTAGCGGGTATTCAGCAGACGGAAGCTCAAAAGTCCGCAGACCTCTATATGAAGTGCCAGTATCTCGATGAAATTACGGGTGGAAAAGGTACCGTCTTTGCTACGGGAACTCCTGTCAGCAACAGTATGACAGAACTTTACACGATGATGAGATACTTGCAGGCTGACAAGCTCAAAGAAATGGGTATGCACAATTTCGACGCTTGGGCGGCAAACTTCGGTGAAGCCGTTACAGCTATTGAGCTTGCTCCCGAAGGTACGGGATACAGAGCGAAAACAAGGTTTTCAAAATTCTTCAATCTCCCCGAACTCATCAATGTTTTCAAGGAATGTGCGGATATAAAGACGGCAGATATGCTTAATCTCCCTGTTCCTGAAGCACACTTCCACAATGTAGTCATAAAGCCGAGCGATATTCAAAAGGACATGGTAGCGGCTTTATCAGACAGAGCAAAGGATATTCACGACAAAAAGGTGCAGCCCGAAGAAGATAATATGCTCAAGGTCACAAATGATGGGCGTAAAATCGGACTTGACCAGCGACTTATTGACCCTCTGCTCCCTGACGAACCGAATTCAAAGGTTAATACCTGTATTGCGAATGTCTTTGACATCTATCAGAAGAACGATGATAAGAAGTCAACACAGCTCGTTTTCTGCGACTTTTCGACACCGAAAAACGACGGCTCTTTCAATCTCTATGACGATATTCGTGATAAGCTCATATCAAAGGGCGTTCCGAAAGAAGAAATCGCCTTTATTCACGAAGCGGACAGTGAAGCCAAAAAGAAAGAGCTTTTCTCAAAGGTAAGACAAGGCAAAGTCCGAGTTCTGCTTGGCTCAACGGCAAAGTGCGGTGCAGGCACAAACATTCAGGACAAGCTCATAGCACTGCACCACCTTGATTGCCCTTGGCGACCAAGCGACCTCGAACAGCGAGAAGGTAGAATTATCCGTCAGGGTAACGAAAACAAGGAAGTTGAGGTTTACAGGTATATGACCGAAGCGACCTTCGATGCCTACCTCTATCAGACCATTGAGAACAAACAAAGGTTTATTTCGCAAATTATGTCAAGTAAATCTCCCGTGCGTTCCTGCGAAGATGTGGACGAAGCAACACTTTCCTATGCAGAGGTAAAGGCTCTCTGTGCAGGAAATACCTTAATCAAGGAGAAAATGGACTTGGATGTGGCTGTTACAAAGCTCAAAGTATCCAAAGCCAACCACACCTCACAGCAGTACAGCATTGAGGATAGCGTTAGAAAGCATTTCCCCGAAAGGATTGCGAAAACGGAACAGCGTATCGAAGGCTACAAGTCAGACCTTGCTCACGTCAAGGCACAGCCTATTATAACCGAGGGTATCTCTCCTATGACGGTACTCAACAAGACCTTTACCGACAAGGAAGAAGCGGGTAAGGCTATTCTCCTTGCTTGCAAGCAAGTAAAATCAAAGGAAAGCCTTGAAATCGGCTCATACAAGGGATTTGATATGTCCCTTTCGTATGACAGCTTTGCTCAGGAGTTCCACCTTGAATTACAGCGTGAAATGTCCTACACAGTAACGCTTGGCACTTCCGAAAGCGGTAATATTCTTCGTATAGACAACACTTTGGATTCCATCGAAAAGCGTTTAGAGAATAGTCAGGAACAGCTTGAAACCCTTAACGAACAGTTAAGCACGGCAAAGGCGGAGCTTGGAAAGCCGTTCCCACAAGAAGCAGAGCTTACGGAAAAGCTCGCCCGACTCGCAGAGCTGAATACGCTCCTGAACATTGACGACAACGCTATCGAAAATGCTTCAATGGCAGCGGAGAAAAAGCCTGATATTCTTATTTCAGCAGACGAAATAAAGCCTATGCGAAATGTATCTCCCGAAAAGAAGCCGTCTATTCTCGGCAGAATAAGAGAAATGCAATCAAATCAAACTGGCAATATTCCAAAGGAAAAGACACCGACAAAGGACAAAACCTCTGAAATCGGCTAAAAACAGCTCCTCTTGTCTTACGGCAAGGGGAGCAATTCTTTTTAGGAGGTGGCAATTTGAATTTGTTTGAAGCTGTGAAAGAGAGCGTATGTCCTCGTCAGATAGCTGATTATTACGGCTTGTCGGTGCGTAACGATATGGTTAGCTGTCTTTTTCACGATGAAAGAACTCCGTCTATGAAGCTGTACGACGACCATTTTTACTGCTTCGGTTGTGGAAAGCACGGTGATGTTACGGATATGGTCGGAGAACTGTTCGTATTATCCCCGAAAGAAGCGGCGGAAAAGATTGCTCACGATTTTGGCATAAGCTACGACAAACAACACGGAGATTACAGCCAAACAAAGAAAGCGTTATCGCCAAGATAAGGCGTGAGCAAGACAAGGCAAGGGAAAAACAAATTTATTCAGTTCTATGCAACTATCTTCATCTGCTACGGGACTGGCGTACAGAATACGCTCCCAAAACAGCAGATGAGCCATTAAATCCTTTATTCATCAAGGCTTTGATAGAAACCGACCATATTGATAACTTACTTGACTGCTTTATATCAGGCAACAAGGAAGATGTGGCGGCTCTCATCAAAGACGAAACAGACAGGATTGCGGATATAGAAAGGACAGTAAGAAAGTTCAGCAAACTTTCTGCTGAGCTTGTAATGTAAAGAAACCCTCTCGACGGTTACACTTCGGTTTAGCTGTCGGGAGGGAATTTTTTATATTTATCTTTTTATAAGCCCTTTTACGATTGAGGCAATATTATCAAGCTGTTCCTCATCCAGCTTCTTCAAGTCCGAAATGAGGTCGTTTAGCTTTTCAGGTGTTTTGGATTCAAAATCAAAGAAATCTTTGGGTGAAATATTCAGATATTCGCAAATATAGAAGAAACACGCCATAGACGGCATAGCTTTTCCGCTTTCAATGTTATTGATATATCCCGGATTTTGACCTATTGAAAGACTCATATCACGAGCAGAAACGCCTTTCTTGTTTCTGAGCTGAGCCAGTCTTAATGGAAATTCATCTTCGTACATAATGTATCACCGCCCTTTATTATATTGTATACGATAAAAGGCAGAATAATATTGGAACAGTTCCGTTAAACATCTTGATGTATTGGATAAAATGTGATATAATCGATTATAATATCGGAAATAAAGCTACATTGAGCTGTCATATGCAATTGCGAAATGTTGCTTTTTCTGCTGTTGTTATGATATAATTGTGAATGTATCAATTCATCAATAGAAAGAAGGAGTATTATTTGAAACTTAATGTACTGATTGATATGGAATTAAATGATTTGGAAAAATCAGAAGCACAAAGTGATATGCTTGAATTCTGCAAGAAATATATACAATTTAAAAATTTGAGTGGTGTGGGTGAAATTGTTAAAGCAAACAATTACGAGGGGATTCTTATCAAAGATTGTGGTTTTCCTACAGAACTTAATAGAGCTTTCTTTGCTAATGATATTTATTACCTTAGTGATTTATCTCGTTTCAGCTATACAGAGATGTATGATTTTGTATACGAGATTATACGGAATAGTCCCAAGAGCAGACAATACACGGATATGATATATCAGTTGATGAAAGAACATTCTATAGTGTATAAGGGCATTAATCCTGATGAACTTATAAAAATTGCAGATTGCGGTCTTTCTGTTCGTGCGACAAATGCACTTGTTAAAGCTAATTTTGTATTTTTACAAGATGTTACAGTTAACACACGAGAGCGAATAAGGCAAATTCGCAGTTTCGGTGAGGGTTGCTTAAAAGAATTGGACAGCGTACTTAATGAACACGACCTATGGTATGCTGAGAAAGATAGTATATTTTATTAAAACGGCGGAAATATCTGCCGTTTTTTCCGTTCATACCGTTTTTTTACCCTTTCGTTCAGTTCTTGTTGCTTTTTCTGTCGGATTAAGGTATAATTATATTATCTGTATCACAACAACACTTTGGCAATATCAGTAAAAACTTCATAATATTTGTGCGTTCATATAAAAATTTCAGAAACCTGTCGAAAAATTGTATTTCAGATTGTTATATGTTATAGGGATAATATATTCAAAAGGATGGTGACATATATGCGAATAGCAATGTGTGACGATGAAAAGAAGTTTTTAAATATGCTGAAAGAGCTGATAGCGAAGAGTTATCCTGATACGACTAAGTTATGTATAAGCGAATTTGAAAGCGGAGAGCAGTTTCTGTCGCAATTTAAGGCTAATCATTTTGATGTAATCATACTTGACATTGAAATGAAAGAATTAACAGGTTTAGAGGTTGCAGAGAAAATTCGCGAAACGGACAAGTCTGTTATCATAGCTTTCTTGACGAGTCATCAAGAGTTTGCACCAAATGGCTATGAAGTAAACGCTTTTAGGTATTTATTGAAAGGACAGCCTGAGCATATGTATATAAAGCAGCTTCGCTCGATATTCAATGAATATCACCAGACGCATATGACATTTTCCGTTCAGATGTCCAATACAGTTTTTAATGTATCCGTAAGTGATATACTGTACTTTGAAATTTTCAAAAGAACAATTGTATTACATACAAGAACCAATAAGTATCAGTTCAACGGAAAGTTATCGGAAATTGAAAAAGATGAGAGACTTGTTAATTTCGTCAAGCCACACAAGAGTTATTATGTAAATCTATCGTACATTGACAATATTGAACCCACCACAATTATTATGAAAAATGGCGATAAAATACCTTTAAGCCGTAATTTTAAACAGTTTGTTACCGATAAGTTTATTTCATTCCTGACTGCGAGGTGCTAATATGATTAGCTCGTATGTATACGACACAATTGAGACAATAAACGCAATTGCCGAAATACTAATTATTGCGCTTTTCTATCATCGTATTTTCGATAGGAAATACAATTCAGCCATAACGTATGTTATTAGTTACTTAGTTGCATTTGCAGTTCTTCTGGCATCAACTTTAAATATATCTTCTCCGTACATAAGAATAGGTGTTACTTTTGTGATTCTGTTGTTGATTGCCTTTTTTATGTATGATGGCTCAAAAAAGGTTAAGCTATTTGCCTCAATTTATTTTATACTTATTTTCTTTATTTCGGAAACATTATTTGTCGGTATTCTTGCAATTATGGGATACGGAAATCCTTCCGAACTGTTAGAGTCCAATATGGGAAGAATTCTCGGAATGATAGGAACAAAAATCTTTGATTTCTGGATTATCGTATATTCCTGCCGTATTTACAAGAACAAGGTCAAGAGCTTACCATTTAGATATTGGGTGCTTATTATATTAATGCCATTTTTAAGTGCCATTATTCTTAATCAGATATTCCCTGCCAATCATAGTGGAAATAATGTGATGATAGGATATATCATTTCGGTCTGCGGAGTTCTTTATCTGAATTTCTCAGTATTTAATTACTTTGAAAGCTATGATAAACAAATCAAGCTTGCTACGCTTGAGCAAATTATGGAGCGCGAAAGTGAAAACTATCGTGCGATTGCAGGCTCGTATGCAGAAATTCGTAATATAAAGCACGATTTAAGGAATCAGGTAACTGTGTTGAATGATTTGTTAAAGGATAATAAGTATGATGAGGCAAAAAAACATATAAATCAGTTGTATAATGATGTAGAGAAAGTTACATCGGTCTGCTACACGGGAAATTCCGCTGTTGACTCTATTATCAATCTGAAAGGTGATTATGCTAGAAGCCGTAATATCTCATTTATGAGCAAAATCAAGGTGAATTCCATTGATTTTGAGACAATAAGCGTATGCAGAATTTTAGGAAATGCTCTTGATAATGCCATTGAAGCCTGCGAACGAATTGATATTGATGAAAAATGTGTATGTATTGCAATGCATCAACTTGATAATAAGCTGATAATTGAGATTGAAAACACATCTCCCCCTGTTGATGTAAACAATCTTATAACCTCAAAGAAAAACAAAGAAGCTCACGGCATTGGTATGCAAAGCATACGCCAGACGGTAGAGAGTATGAATGGTTATGTAAGTTGTAATTATGAAAATGGGTATTTCTCAATCAAAATTGTTTTGAGCAAATAAGTATAAGCCTGTTCACACAGAGAAGTCGGTGAACAGGCTTTTTTCTTTGTCAATGTATCTTGGAACATTAAAACGACACCTTATGCCAAATTTATTGAAAACCAAATAGAAAGAAGCTATCCTTAAAGTTGAGGTGATATTTTATGATTGCTAGACTTTCAAAAAGGATGGCTTCTTTTTTTGTCCGTAACAAGGTAATTAAAAATGAAGATGAAGAAGTGTATGAATACGGCTTACAACTACTTCTATCAACAGTGTTTAACGGCATAATTGCACTTATACTTGCAATTATCAGTGGAACAGTTTTGCAATGCATATATTATTTGGCGGTATTTGTTCTATTGCGTAAATCAGCAGGCGGTTTTCACGCTAAAACTCATTTCGGATGCTGCTGCATTTTGGTTACTGTTCTTAGCTTATTCGTAATGTTCATCAAATTTGTTCCTAACGAAGCTTATGGCATTGTGTCTGCCATTGCAGTTGCCTTTTCTGTTGTTATAATACTGATGTTTGCTCCTTTAGAACACGAAAATAAGCCTATAAGTGACAGGGATAAAATTAGGCTTAGAAAAATCAGCGTCATCTATGCAGTTTTGTTTACCCTAATTGTTTTGGGTCTTTTTATAGCACAATTGAAGATTATAATGGTGTGTATTGCATTAGGAATGTTCACAGCAAGCAGTTCAATGTTAGTAGCTGTAATCGAAAAAAAGATAAAGTCAATACATCTTGGAACATAAAAACGACACGATATGCCAAAAGCATTGAGTTTCCGTTGAAAATCTGCAAGAATTGAGGTGACGGCTTTTACGAAAATCAAATGAGCCGAACAAAATGATTTTGATGACGATAATTGCAGGATTAGTTCTGCATACACTGACATTGATTTCGAGAAGTGCGTGTGCAATCTATTTCTGTCAGCCAAGCGAGCCTATTGTTCTGCAAAGCGTTATCCGAGAAAGGGGGAAGAAAATCGTCCTGAAACTCAGTTCCTCACTGGCTGCTTTGGCATTGCTTGTTGGTGTGTCCTCTGCGGCTTCTGCGTGCGTTTTTTGGTTTAATCAGCCGGAAATGCCGAAGGCTATTGAGAAGTTCAGAAAAGACATCTAATCTAAACAACAATTTTAGCAATAGGCTTCGGTAAGCTCAAGACTTATGGTTATAGAAATGGAGGAAAAATATGCATAACGCCAAATTCAAAAGAAAAACCAAAAGATTTGTATCTAGTATGGTTGCTATTGCAATGGCAACAACGATGTTACCCACAATCCCTGCCTTTGCAGCAACTGGAACAACGACATATTCCTATGACGGATATACTGTTGATTATACTGTAGTAAACGAGTGGGGTAGCGGACAGTCAATAGAGGTGAAAATCACTAATACTGGTGAAGAGTCCATACTTAACTGGGCGTTTAAGTATGACACAGATGGAACAATAAACGGTATATGGAATGCAACGATTTTAGAAAATCAAGGTGACGACTATCTTATTAAAAATAATGGATGGAACTATGAAATAGCACCTAATCAGAGTGTCACATTCGGATATACTCTTTCCGATGATTTTTCTACCCCCGATTTATTTGAATTGTATTCCAATAGGGTTGATATAACAGATGGTTATACTGCATCAATTAATGTTACAGAGGCTTGGGACAATGGAATTAATGGTGAAATTGTAATTACAAACACTTCGTCAGATAATGCATTAGAAGCGTGGATGCTAACGTTTGACAGCAACTTTATTATTAATAATCTTTGGGATGGACGCCTCATTGAAAGTAGAGATAATCATTATGTTATTTCTAGCGAAATGTGGACTAACCCAATTCCTGTCGGTTCGTCAATAGTAATCGGATTCAGTGCTTCCATTGAGACCGAAGTAACACCTGAAATTAAAAATTATTTTCTTTCTGAGGTAGAGATTGAAGGTCTTGAAATTGATTGGGAAGACCCAACTGATACAGATGGTGATGGACTTCCGGATGTATATGAAAAGAATGTATACAATACAGACCATAAAAATCCTGATTCAGACGGAGATAATCTTCCTGATGGATATGAGGTAATGACTTCACGAACTAATCCTGCACTTCCTGACTCTGATGGTAACGGCATTACCGATGATTCCGAAGATTTTGATACAGACGGATTGTCAAATTATGAGGAATTCGTGTTAGGCACAAATCCTCATCTTGACGATAGTGATGAGGATTACCTTAAAGATGGAGAAGAAGTAAATTCTTATGGTACAGACCCTCTTAATCCTGATACAGACGAGGATACTATCCTTGATAGCGACGAGGTACTGCTTGGCATCGACCCAACTAATCCCGATGATGGTGATACGCCTGTAAAACAATCTATTTCAGAAGATGAATTAAGGGTTAATCGCTATAACGAAGACTTTAAAATTAGTATTGAACTGGAAGCCAGCAATAACGTCAAGCGATTTATTAAACAGGGTGTTAGCAAGTATGCTGGTATTCTCTCTGATAATAACGCTATTATTGGTACACCTATAAACATTGAATATAACGCAGGTACAATAATCGGCGGCACTATTACATTCAGACTTGATGATGATTTTGTATCTAATGCACCGAAATATTATCCTGAACTTGATTTAGGTATCGAGCGATATGGCGTATTTTGCTACGACAAGGAAATAGGCACAATGGTTCCTGTTTACTGCGAATATGATACCGAAAGCAATTGCATTTATGTAGATGCAAAGAATATGGGTAATTTAATTTTAATAGATTACGAATCGTTAATGTTTGATTTAGGTATAGAACCTAAAATTGAAACATATGCTATGCCTCGAACTTTTTCTGTTATGAGTGATGAAAGCACAATTTCTGATACTTATGATATAGAAAATGAAGATGATAATCAAGCGAATGAAGTTACAGATTACGAAACAGCTACTTATGAAGAAATTTACAATATAATCGCCGGCGAAGAATATAGTGAAGAGGAAGCTGTTGAAGAAGAAATCTCAACTTTTTCACTTCGTTCCGCTGAACCTCTTACAACTGTAGAGGAAAATACAATGCGGTTTGTTGACCTTGCGTTAATTGTTGATACAACAGGTTCTATGGGCAGTCAAATCAGAACAATTCAGAAAGAACTTGCTGAATTAATCTATATGCTCAGAGAAGATAACATTTCTTTGTATGTATCGATAATTGATTACCGAGATATTACTTGTGATGGTGTAGATTCGACAAAGGTAAATAATAACTCAGGTGTAGCCTTCTATAATTCAGTGGATAATATTACAACAGCCATTGAAAGTTTACGTGCATCTGGTGGCGGCGACACTCCCGAAACAGCAATTGATGGCTTAGGTGCAGCATATAATTTGAATTTCAGAAACAGTGCCGCAAAATATGCATTTCTTATCACTGATGCTAACTACAAAAACAATAACAACTACGGAATAGCTGATATGGAAGAAATGGCGGAATTGTTAGAGTCTAAAAACATCTCAACAAGTGTTATTACATCTTCATATTATTATAATTATTATAATGGCTTGACAGCATTAACTGGCGGAGAGCTTATTTCTATGTATGATGATTTCTGTGAAGATATGTACAGAATAATTTCAAGCGAAACTCCTATAGCTAATGTTGTTATTGCGAATAATATTGTATCTGGATACTTTGATGAAGAACTTGTTAAAGGCGGTGATTGCGATACTGATGGAGATACATTAACCGATAGCGACGAAGTTGACTGGGAATATGTAGAGAAAGTTTATGATAATGGCGAATATGAACTTTACACTTGGAAAGAATTGTGTGAAAAAAGTCACTTTTGGTTTATTAATTGGGCTGATTATGTTGATGGCACATCAAATCCGCTATTTGATAGTATGAGTAATATCAAAGTTATTCCTGCAACATCAAATCCTTTTTCTGCTGATACGGATAACGATTACTATCCAGACAACGAAGATAGTGATAAATTAGAAGCAAATGCTATGTACATTTATGATAGCGGAATTGATGACGATGATTTTCATAACGGCAATCCAATTGTTGAAAAAACATCAGACAAGTACACAGACGGGAAACTTATAATTGATAACAATGCAGGCACTGCTAAATATTCATTTACAAGACGACCTAAAGAAGAAGCCAACTTTATATTAACACCTAACGGACGTTCATTCTATAAATTTGATTATAATAATAATTACTGCAACATTGAGGTAAGCTATACTAAGTGGTATAAGAATTGGGGCGAACCCATATATGTCGAAAGACAGGATGATGGAACATATTTGTTGGAACAAGGCACAGAATATATAATTTCAATTATAGGCGGAGGAAATTCTGAGTTCAATTTTACTGTCGAACAGGACAACTGGGTTTATGCACCTAATGGTTGTATTCAGACCGTAGAAACATATGCTAACACGTTAAATCCCTATCTTGCGACAAGCAGATATTTTGTTAGCGAAGGTATGTTATATGCGACCATTGCAGATATCGTGGGAACAGAACAAGATTTATCTGATATAGATAATATCGAAAAAATAATGGATAATTTGGGATATGACAGAGAGCAATATATAATTACTGGTGAAGATGTAGGCAATGTGGTTATGGCTGATGCTATTCTTGTTGTGTCAGTATATTCTTTGGGTGGAACAATAGCTACTGAAGGCGTATCTGCAGTTATTGCAACAAAGTACTCCATTGCTGGTGCGGCAGGTACAATAGGTTCCGTTGTATATGATGTAATTTTCACGCCAAATATAAACTTGTTTAATAAATTTATGGGGTATTTAGAAAAATTAGATCTTGAAGACACTTTTGAAAATTGCCAAAATATTACGGGCGAGTATAATATTTATTGCTCTAATTGCATTGGCATTGGCTTGCAAAATATGTGGGATGTTTGGGAGACAGCACCATATATCAGAAAATTGGATGGAGCAGCAAATACTTATTCCACTGAGCTTATAGATTTCACTTATACGGAAAAACTCAGAAATAGCTTTGGGTGGAAATAAGAATGAAAAATAATTTTCAGTTAATTATTCTGCTTATTCTAACATTAATACAGGATTATAGTAATATAGGAAGATATCTGACATATAAGAAGAATCCTCAAAAGTATACTCCGAAACGTATTAAATCCATAGGCATCGCTTCAATTGTTCTCATTATCTTAACGATAATTGAATTGGTGTTGATATGTATGAACTTGCTGGAATAATTGCTTTTATTGCATACATAGCTCTTGAAATTTATGGATTGCTTCGAACAGAAAAGCCGAAAGCGAAATACGTTGTTAAAACAATTATTGTAACTATATTGGCGTTAATCGCAATAGCCAGCCTTTCGCTTCAGATGCAATTTTAATGTCTAAAACGGCAGACTTTGTAGTATTTCTACATTGTCTGCCGTTATCTTTTTATTCCAGTTCTCCTGAACGCTTCTTTGACCGTTCCTGTTCCTGACTAACATCTCTGCCCAAAATCATATCAATGTTTTTCTTCATTGTCTGCAATTCGGAGAGTTCCGATTTTTCAGAATAGTAGCTTTCATAGAGTTTGTCTTTTTCAGTTTGGAGAGCCTTCTGTTCAGCTCGAAGTTCCTTAATCAAAGGAGCTTTTCCGCCGTTAAATCTTTTCTTCAGATACTTTTCAGCAGCAGTGAAGATAATCAAATCTGCTTCGTGTTCTTTACGATAACGCTCTTTGAAAACAACAGTATCAAGCTTGTCAGCTATCGGCTTCGTTTTACGATAATTGTCGATGTTGTGTATATCTTCTTCAATGGCTTTTAAGCGTTTCTCAATTTCCTTAATACGACTGCGAGTGTCGTTGTAGCTTTCTCTTATAGCTTCGGTTTTCTCCGAGAGCTTGTCATAGTCAAGGAGATTGTGTTCGGTCAGATAGTTTACCGTATTCGCCATAGTTTTGAGATTTTGTAGCGTAGCCCAACGCTTATATGCTTCGGGATTTCTCTGCCGTTCTTTCATTGCATTTTCAATGTCAATGATGAGTGAAACTTTCTGAGTGTTTTCAATTTCAATACGCTTACCGCCAGTAATTCGGTTGCGGATTTGTTCTTCCGTGTAGTCTGCTCCAAGTGTTTTGGAACGGGTGAAGCGTTCCTGTCCTTCGGCACGGAAAGAAATATACTTACCTGATTTGATTTCGTATTTTTCTCTCTGCATAAGTAAAAGGAACTCGTCCCAATCCCTCGCCTTGATGATACAACGGTCGATATTCTGACGGAGCAAGGACTTCCAACTCTGTCCCTTTTTATCGAGCGAATGTTCATAATGGGACTTGCCCTTTTCCTTCGGATTTTCGATAATTGATAAATTATACTCCTTGCATAGCATATCGCTTGTGCGACGAATATAGTAATAGTTGTTTGGCGTAGAGTGATATTTCTTCTTATCCTTGAAACTCACAGAATTTATTAGAATGTGATTATGGACGTGTCCTCGGTCTGTGTGAGTTGCAATAACATACTGAAAACGTCCTTTAAGGATTTTGTCAGCAAGCTCTATTCCGATTTTATGTGCTGTTTCATAGTCCACCTCGCCCGGTGCAAACGATTGTATCAGATGCAAGGCGAGTGTACCGTCTGTCTTTTCAGCGTTTTTCTTAACCTGATTGAATTGATAAAATGCGATTTCATGAGAACAGCCATATCCATCGACGAGCAATTTGTCGTCGGTTTTCTTCGGATTCATAATATAATCAAGAGCTTTGTTCAGGGTAGTTGTGATAGGATGGATTTCAGTAACTGCCATATTTCCTCCTGTTTCTGTTTTATCTCTTGCATATCGCCAGCATAAACCGTATCAGTTGCATTTATGCGTTTTGCTATTTGGTTAATGTTTCGGGAAACGCCTGTAAGCTGTTCTCCGATTTTATCAAATTGCGAATAATCAACTTGTATCAAATGTCCATCAATCGCCATTTTTCTAAGATAGGCAGACATATTGGTAATGTTCATCAAGGACATTTTGTGTTTGATGAATTCCTTTTCTTCTTCGGTAACAAAGAAGCGAAGAAGTATGGGGCGTGAGCGTTCAGCCATAGTATTTCCTCCTTGCAAATGAGAATTTGTTTGCATTGTTTAAGGCAGTATTGCCGTCATTAAAAGGGTCTGGGAATTCCCAGCAAGCGACTTTCTAATAAATTGAGGGGTACCGAAATTTTCAGAAAGGGTCGTTGTGCCAACGGTTGACTTTTCTCAAAAAAGGCAGAGTGTGGCTACAACGGCTATGCTTGCTGTCAACTCCCCGCACCGCAGTGCTTGAACAACTTTTTCAAAGACCGTTCTCCCTTTAGAACGGCTTTTTCAATGAAATCAGCAAAATTTATTCAATGCAGCTTCTTCATTAAAGTCATATTTATTTGCATTCAGGATAGGAATTAAGTGCATATAAAAGCAAGCAATGGCTTGGTTGAAATAACGATAATAGTTGGAACTTGACATTTCAAGGATTTCGATAATCTCGTCGTGCCTGTATTGATATTCCTCAAAATAGTAGCGACTGAGAATTTCAAAATATATCCTCCCATTGTCAGGGTACAGAGCTACTATTTCAATGGTTTTATCAAGAACGTCCAGAAGCGTAAGGCTCTTGTGGCTGGAATATAGCGTGTCGTAGAAAGTGTTCGTGTTTACATTTGTTTCATACTCGACGAGTGAGCCTACAAGGTCAGTAAGATGTTTGCGGCTTGTCGTATAAGTGAGTTCGTCCAAATAGTAAATCTTGTTGTTTACATTGTGAAGAACACGGCGATAAAGTCCGAGAAGTGATTTCATAGCTTTTGCTTTATTCTTGTCACACTTCAACATTAAGATTGCCATAAAAATTACCTCCTGCAAAATATCAGTTTAAGTCGAATTTTAAAAACCTATTGACAAAGGTTTCGTGTTATGATATAATAAACACGAACAAACGGTACGCTTGTATTATACCCTATGGACAAGCAGATGTCAATAGGAAATATGAAATTTTGTTCGTTAAACACGAACAGCTTGTAGGGAGGTTTCGTAATGGAACTGAATGAAAGACTTGCAAAATTAAGAAGAATGAAGGGATTAACTCAGGCTGAGCTTGCTGATAAAGTTGGCGTAACTACTCGCTCAATTCAAAACTATGAGTTAGGAACTCGTACTCCGAAGATGGATACGGTTGCTAAAATTGCCGAAGCCCTTGAAATTGACGAAAAGGCAATTTTGAGCGATGAAGATTATTTCGTTATTGAAGCTCACGAAAAATACGGTTCAAGAGGAAAAAAGGATGCGGAAGAACTCGTGAAAAATGCAACTGCTCTGTTTTCGGGCGGACAGTTAAGCGAAAATGATAAGGCTCGTGTGCTTGAAGCAATTCAGGAGGCGTACTTTGAAGCCAAGATTATAAACAAGAAATATACCCCGAAAAAATATAGAAAGAACAACGACAACAAAACCGACGATAACGAATAACCGATATCCAAATGTCCTGAAAATGATACATTACTTTGTGTTATAATTAAGGAGAATGGATTTACAGTTCGAAAGGTTGGTGAGATATGTTAAGTGACCGTATTTATGATTTCACTCAGAATTTAATGAGGAGAATGAGAACAAACGACCCTTATGAACTTGCTGAACAGCTCGGCATAAGACTTAAATATGACACATTTGACGATTTGAAAGGAGTATACTTTCTTGTCAAACGCTGTCCCTTTATTGTGTTAAGTGATACGCTTGATGAGGTAATGGAGAAAGTCGTTCTTTCTCACGAAATCGGGCATCATCTGTTACACAGACATCTTGCTGCTAATGAATTTCAGGAATTCAGTCTTTTTGATATGACTTCAAAACCTGAAATGGAATCAAATATATTTGCGGCTAATATTTTACTTGATGATGACGAGGTATGTTCTCTTGCGAGGCAACGCTATACAAGTGAACAGGTAGCTCGTATGCTTAAAGTTCCGCACGAACTGCTCTTGATTAAAATGAAGGATATGAATAACAGAGGTTATGGCTTCAATCTCTCGTATATTCCAAGAGCAGATTTTCTTGGAAGCTGATTTATAAGAGGAAATCAATTATGGACAACAAGGTTAAAAACGCAAATCAGCGTTTGAAGATTTTGTACTTATACAGAATACTACTTGAACGTTCCGATGAAGAACATAGTATAACTATGCCTGAGATAATCTCACAGCTTAAACTCTATGGAATTACCGCAGGACGAAAAGCTCTCTATGAAGATATAGAGGCTCTTAAAACTTTCGGAATGGATATTGTATCAGAACGAGGACACAATGCAGGATACTATGTCGTTAATCGTGAGTTTGAACTTCCCGAACTCAAACTTCTTGCTGATGCAGTTTCATCTTCACGTTTTCTGACAGAAAAGAAATCGGCGGAGCTTTTGAAAAAACTGCAACAGCTCACCAGTGTGTATGAAGCTAAACAGATACAAAGGCAAGTTTTCATTGCTGACCGTGTTAAGGCTTTTAACGAACGTATTTACATAAATGTAGATACTATTCATCGTGCCATAGCAGAACAAAAAAAGATTTCTTTCAAGTATTTTGATTATGACCTGAAGAAGCAAAAGAAATATCGTGACGGTATTCGCACCTGTTCGCCTTATGCATTTGCTTGGGACGATGAGCGTTACTATCTTGTAGCTTATTATGAAAAGTACAACAGCATTTCTAATTTCCGTGTTGACCGAATGGAAAATGTAGAAATCCTTGACGACCTTGCCGAAAAATATCCCGAAGGCTTTAAACTGTCACAATATCTCAATTCTACGTTTTCAATGTTCAGCGGTGAGTCTGAAGAAGTCAAACTTAAATTTGACAAGTCTTTGATAAATCCCGTAATTGACCGTTTCGGTAAAAATATCATTATTGCTCCCGATGGTGAAAACCACTTTATTGTCCGTGTGCAGATTAAAACGGAACACCCTGAGCCGTTTTTTGGGTGGCTGTTTCAGTTTGGCACTAAGGTACAAATTGTTGAGCCTTGTGAATTGAAAGAGAAATTCAAAGAGCTGTTGCAAGCTGTTTTAAATCAAATGGAATAAAGGAGATATATAATATGATGATTTCCGTCGAAAATTATTATGAGTCTGAGCTTAAAGGTAAAAGCACAGATGAAATAATGACAGCAATACGAAGCCTGAAAAAGAAAATTGCCAAGCTTAAAAGAATTGTGGAAGACCCTCTGTATTCTTGTGGAAGCGACCCAAGTGAGAGTGTGCAGCTTCATTGGTCAAAAAAATATCTCGAAAGAGCAATACAGGCACTTTCAGAAAACGGCGGAACTTATATGCCTACAAAAGCTGAGATGTGTGCTAAGGACTTTGATGACAATATAGAAAATATACAGTCCATTGTATTTGTAATCGGTGCATTTGACAGCTACCGTCCAAAAAGAGTGTATCATTTTGTTAAGGACAGAGTGCGTTGCGAGGAAGATTACGACGGCTTTTCTTATGAAACAGAAAAGCAGACTTTCATTGACAAATTCAGAAGAATTAACATCGGCGAATGGGAAAAGAGATATACTACAGAGAAATACAATATAGTCATACTGGATGGCATACAGTGGGAATTGGTAATTAACTATTCCAATTCGCATAAGCCGATTGTATTAAGCGGTGATAATGTTTATCCTTACAATTTCAGAGAACTTCTTTGGCTTCTGGATATAAATCCAAGTATTCTTGACGATGAAGAATGTGAGCTTGAGGTGAATTAACCTTGATAAAGTCTCATTTTCTCTGTCCAAGTTATTGACATATATCCAATGTGGGAGTAAAGTGGGAGTATTTTGGTAGTGACTTTGGAGTTTCAATATGTTACAATTAGTATGCTGGCAGATTATATGCTCTTGCATACGCCTTAAAATTGAATATGGGTTTAGATAGCCTTGTCGCTTAAAATGCGGCAGGGCTATTTTTTATGCCCGAAATCTGTCGGCTAATTCAAGTCGGCACAACTGAGGACTTACGGATTTTATCCGTAGGTCCTTTTTTGTTGCCCAAAAAAGGAGCAGACAGATGAAATACCATTACAGCGAAGCAATCGCAAGGTATCCCTGAACTTTGGTTTTGACTTTCGACCAGAACAATCAAAATCAAATTTTCAGGAGGATACTCAAATGAGAGAATACAATTACACAGATTACGCTATCAACAACGCAAACAGCGAGGCTATTGTATACCGCTTTGCAAATGGAAAGGTAAGAGAAATTACAGTTGATGATTTTAACGGTGATGAGCTTGCTTTCCGCACTTGGAAAACATTTTCTGACAGAGATTATCACAGTCAGGAAAAGCAGACTCGCAGAACATCAAGAAAAGATGTAAGTTATGACAGCCTTGAAGAAATGGACTTAGGATATTCCGAAGGTTGTCTTGATACTATGCTCAGGGCAGAGGATGAAGAAGCTTTGAGCGAAGGGGTTGAAGAATTACTTTCTATTCTTTCCGAGAAACAGAGAAGAAGGCTGTACTTATATGTAATTAAAGGTATGAAGCAGGAAGAAATCGCTCGTATGGAAGGTTGTATTCAGAGTGCTGTTGCTCAAAGCATTCAGTCGGCAGAAGCAAAAATAAAAAAATATTTCGAGAAATTTTCAAAAACACCTAATAAAGATGCTTCAAAAATGGCAATGAGTGAAAGGGTTAATTTCTACAAGAGATGGTTAGCAAGCCATCCCGATGAAAGAGATAACTCTGACAGTACATTGAAAACTGAATAACAACTCTCAAGTTACGTTCCTCTTGTTGCACGAAAGTGTAAGCGAGAAAAAGAGTACGCCACGATGTTACTGATACATTTCAAGGTGTCGCAGGCAACGACAAAAGCATTGGTTTTGACCGAATTCGTTAGGCACTGCACCTGAGATTATCAATATCGACGGAGCGAGACCTACTACTTTAAAATAATAGGTAGCTCCTATTACGCCAAGACAAGCAAGAGGTATAATGATACTTCCGTTCAGACCGAAAGGTAACGGCTTCTCCATAAGAATGGGTTGAGGTGAGAGTCCTATGAAGCTGCTTTAGCAAGTGGCTGGCTTGAGTTGTTCCCTATGCTGTGATTTAATTCACAGTTGTTCCGTCAGGGGTGTCGTGGACAAGTATGACGGATACATACGATTACAGGGTTTGCAGGTTGATTGTGAAATCAGCCTGCTTCCTTCTATACATAGTTATGACCATTCCTTTCCGCTGCGCTCCAAGGCACCAAAGGCAAATGAAA
>OHDG01000231.1_pt1 | contig 44064 bp, 68 predicted proteins | sample 1566961 | NCBI WGS metagenome assembly OHDG01 (sample SAMEA3879539, study PRJEB24766) | human gut metagenome | biome: human-associated habitat; feature: feces | place: USA | collected 1985/1987
ACGTTTCGGGCAACGGCGACGACCGCGGCCTGCGGCCGAAACAGGGAGGAGCTGTTGGGGCAGCGGCCAGCAGGACACGAGTGCCGCATGGGCGGTCACGAAGTGGACGCTGGGAGCCGCAACCCGGGCGCTGATGCCGTTTCCGGTTTTCAGAAGCCCTGCCAGCTGCACAAGTGCGGCAATCTGTCTCTAGCAAACCCATCCCAATGTAAAAAAGGAGCAAACGTGGAAACAAAGCAACCCCAAACCTCTCCCGCCCAAACGCGGGAAAACATTATGGGCACCATGGAGATCAACCCTCTGCTGGTCAAGCTGAGCGTGCCCATGATGATCTCCATGCTGGTGCAGGCGCTTTACAACGTGGTGGACTCGGTGTTCGTGTCCCATGTGAGTGAAAGCGCCCTCACCGCTGTGTCCCTCGCCTTCTCGCTGCAGAATGTGATGATCGCTGTGGGCGTGGGCACCGGCGTAGGCGTGAACGCCATGCTGTCCAAAAGTCTGGGCGAAAAGAACCAGAGCCGCGCCAATGCCACGGCGAAAAACGGCATCTTTCTTTCGCTGTGCAGCTTCGTGGTGTTCCTCGTCATTGGCCTTACCTGCATGAAGCCCTATTTCTATGCACAGACCAGTGATGCGGCTATTGCGCAGCAGGGCATCCAGTATCTTTCGGTGTGCTGCATCTTCAGTCTGGGCCTTTTCACCCAGACCATGGGCGAAAAGCTGCTGGCCGCTACCGGCCGCACCCACCTGAGCATGATCAGCCAGCTGGTGGGTGCCGTGGTGAACATCATTCTGGACCCTATCTTCATCTTTGGCTACTGCGGTGAGGCCCTCAGTGGTACCACCGGCGCAGCTGTGGCAACGGTCATCGGCCAGTTCTGCGGCGCAGGCATGACCCTGTTCTTCAACCTGAACAGGAACCCAGATATCCAGATCAGCTTCAAGGGCTTCCGCCCCAGTGCCAAGGCCATTGGCCGCATCTACACGGTGGGCCTGCCCAGCATTGCCATGCAGTGCGTGGGCAGCCTGATGACCTTTGGCATGAACCTGATCCTCATGAGCTTCTCGGCCACAGCGGTGGCGGTGTTCGGTGTGTACTTCAAGCTGCAGAGCTTCGTGTTCATGCCCATCTTTGGCTTGAACAACGGCATGGTGCCCATCATCAGCTACAACTACGGTGCCCGCAGACCGGACCGCGTGAAAAAAACCATCAAGCTGTCAGTCTGCTATGCCGAGTGCATCATGCTCATTGGTTTCTGCATCTTCCAGTTCGCGCCGGATAAGGTGCTGGGCATCTTTGCGGCCAGTGATGCCATGCTGGCCATTGGCATCCCGGCCATGCGCATCATCTGCCTGCATTTCCTGCTGGCGGGTGCCAGCATCGTGCTCAGCTCGGTGTTTCAGGCACTGGGCAACGGTGTGTTCAGCCTGATCGTTTCGGTCTGCCGTCAGCTGTTCGTGCTGCTGCCGGCCGCATGGCTGCTGGCACAGACCGGCAATGTCAACAATGTCTGGTGGGCCTTCCTCATCGCTGAGATCGTCAGTGTCCTGCTGAGCCTTGGCTTCTACGCCCGCATCAACAAAAACATCATTGCCCCCATGTATTCCCCTGCCGAATGAGGGCGTGAAAAAATGTCCCTGCAAAGGAAAGGAACGTGATCTCTATGGTAAAAAAGCTCAAATGGAATCTGGTGCTCATGAGTGCGCTGTATCTGGGTCTGGGCGTTTTTCTGCTCATGAAGCCCACCACGGCCCTGAACATCGTGTGCTATGCGCTGGGCGCTGTGGTGCTGGCCTGCGCGGCGGTGCAGCTCATCCGCTATTTTGTGGTGGAACGCGGTGTGTTCCAGAGCCAGCTCACCCTGATCTCCGGCATCATCTGTCTGGCATTGGGTGCGTTCCTGATCCTGCGCAGCGACATCGTGGTGAGTATCCTGCCCATCGTGTTCGGCCTGTTCGTGATCTTTGACAGCATCAGTCGTGTGCAGAACGCACTGGACCTGCGCCGCTGCGGCTATTCCAGCTGGAAGAGCTTTCTGCTGCTGCCGGTGCTCAGCGTGGTGCTGGGCGCTATCATGATCCTGAACCCCTTCGGCACCATGGAAACGCTGGTCATGGCCATTGGCATCATCCTGATCGTGGAGGGTTCCATCAACCTGCTCAGCGCCCTGTACACGGTGCTGGCCGTGCGCCGTTTTGCCAAGCTGCACCCGGAGACTCAGTCCATGCTGGAGTCCCTGACCGGTGAAGACCTGAACGGCGACGGCGTGGTCGCCCCGGATGTGACCCGCACTGATGCCGAGGCCAGCGCTGTGGAGCTGGATGAGGTGGACGAGAGCGCCACTGTGGAACAGGAGAACGAGAAAGATTAACGGGCTTGCCCTCTCAGTCTCGCTCTGCTCGCCAGCTCCCCCAAAGTGGGAGCCCTTGGCAGTCCACGCAAGGTTCATCTCTTTGCCAAGGCCTCTCCCTTTGGGAGAGGTGGAACGGCGTAAGCCGTGACGGAGAGGGCGAGGCCGTCAGTCTTATCATGCAAGCTTGAGCAAATAAAAATCATATAAAGGAAAAAGAGAAATGGAAAAGTATGATCTGATCATTGTCGGTGCCGGCCCGGCTGGCATTTTTACCGCTGTGGAGCTGCTGCGCCACGGCAGCAAAAAGAAGATGCTGCTGGTGGAAAAGGGCAAGCCCGTGGAAAAGCGCCACTGCCCCAAAGCCGAAGTGGGCCACTGCGTCAACTGCCGCCCCACCTGCGCCATCACCACCGGCTTTTCCGGTGCAGGTGCCTTCTCGGACGGCAAGCTGAGCCTCTCCTATGAGGTGGGCGGCGACCTGCCCACCCTGATCGGAGAGGAGTTTGCACAGGAGCTTATCGACTACACCGACAAGATCTATCTTGAGTTCGGCGCAGACCCCCATGTGGAGGGCATCTACACCGGCGAGGAGATCAAGGAGATCCGCAAGAACGCCATCCATGCCGGCCTGAAGCTGGTGGACTGCCCGATCCGCCATCTGGGCACAGAAAAGGCGCAGCAGCTGTACCTTGCCATCCAGAACTATCTGGCCGACAACGGCGTGGAGATGCTGTTCAATACTGAGTGCGAGAACATCATCCTTGAGAATGAGGAGTGCAAGGGCGTGCTGCTGAAGGACGGCGATCAGGTCCGGCCTGTGTATGCGGATACCGTGGTCATTGGCACCGGCCGCCGCGGCGCAGACTGGCTGGAAAAGATCTGCGCCGAGCATCACATTGCCCACAAGCCCGGCACCGTGGACATCGGTGTGCGCGTGGAGTGCCGCAACGAGGTCATGGAAAAGGTGAACAAGGTGCTGTATGAGTCCAAGCTCATCGGCTACCCCAAGCCCTGGAAGAACAAGGTGCGCACCTTCTGCCAGAACCCCGGCGGTTTTGTGGCGCAGGAAAACTACGACAACGACCTTGCCGTGGTCAACGGCCACAGCTTCAAGGAGAAAAAGAGCGAGAACACCAACCTTGCGATTCTGGTCTCCCACAACTTTACCGAGCCGTTCAACCAGCCCATCGCCTACGCCCAGAAGGTGGGCGAGCTGACCAACATGCTGGGCGCAGGCCACATCATGGTGCAGCGCTACGGCGATATTCTGGACGGCAAGCGCACATGGCAGAAGGAACTGGCCCAGTCCAACGTGAAGCCCACCCTGAAGGATGCCGTGGCAGGCGACATCACCGCCGCCATGCCCTACCGCGCCATGACCAACATCATTGAGTTCATCAAGATGCTGGATATGGTGGTGCCCGGCTTTGCCGCCAACGAGACCCTGCTGTACAGCCCGGAGCTGAAGTTCTACTCCAACAAGGTCAAGATGGACGAGAACCTCGACACCAACATCAAGGGCCTGCACTGCCTGGGCGACTCCTCCGGCTGGACCCGGGGCCTGATGATGGCGTCCGTCATGGGCGTGCTCATGGGCCGGAAGCTGGCTGAAAAAGAAGGCTGCTGAGCCGCTACCCAATAACAAAAAATCCCGGAACCGTCAGGTCCCGGGATTTTTTATGGTTGTCTTTTAGCCCTCGATGAGCTCCACGGTCTTCATCTTGACCGGGGTGGTGGGCTTGTCGTTCCAGTCGGTGCGCACAGCGGCGATCTTGTCCACGACATCCATGCCGGCCACGACCTTGCCAAAGGCGGCATACTGGCCGTCCAGATGGGGTGCGTCCTTGTGCATGATGAAGAACTGGCTGCCGGCGCTGTTGGGGTTCATGCTGCGGGCCATGCTGATCACGCCGCGGGTGTGCTTGATGGGGTTGTTCACACCGTTTGCAGCGAACTCGCCCTTGATGTTCCAGCCCGGGCCGCCGGTGCCGTTGCCCAGCGGGCAGCCGCCCTGGATCATAAAGCCGGGGATCACGCGGTGGAAGGTCAGGCCGTTGTAAAAGCCCTCGCTGACCAGCTTCTTGAAATTCTCACAGGTGATGGGGGCAACTTCCTCGTTCAGCTCGATGTCGATGATGCCGCCGTCTTCCATAGTAATGCGAACCATAACGCTACAATACTCCTTTTGTGTTGACCCCGCAGCGGGGGTGTGTGCGGCAGAGATGTCTGCCGGATATCTCTTATAGTATACCATAGCTTTTGCCTGTTGCAACGGCGCAGATGCAACGTTTTTGTTAAAAATCGGCTAAAGTTCCGTAAAAATCATAACTCGCTGCGCATCTCCACCATATCGGCCCAGAACCGTTTGGGGCAGTGGGTCATGCGGCCTTTTTCGTTGTGCCGGGCCTGAATTTCCAATGTCCGGTAAAACTGGGTCCACAGCGCCTGAAACTGCTGCTCCCGCGCGCTGGGCGGCGGCAGCTCCAAAGGCGCTGCCAGTTCCAGCAGCCGGGTGCCGTGCTTTTCGTGCAGCAGCACCGCCTGATGGACGGCATCGTAGATCATAAAGTCCTCCTCCGGAAAGCGTCCGCAAAAGTGCGGGCGCAGCAGGGGGAGGATATAATTTTTGGGGTGGATGACCGCGCCCAGCATCCCGTCGTGCTCCTCGAACCGCACAAAGCCCTGAAACTTGTCTACCTCCCAGTCCAGACTTTTTTTCATGGCGTAGAGGGGCGCGACCACCGGGTGCCCCTCCCGTTTGACCGTGCCCGGGCCAAGCGCAAAAGCCAGATGCAGAAAGCGGAGCAGCAGCAGCTCCTTGTCCTCCTGCCCGGAGAGAAAATCCCGGCTGACGAGGTACTCGGTCTCTGCGCCCAGCTTTTTGCCAAAGCTGGCAAATACCCGGCGGGCAATGGCGGGGTCGGTGGAGATCTCCTTGACCGGGTAGAGGGTGGCAGTCTCCCGCTGGGGTGTCCACACCGCAAAGGGAAGCTCGTGCTGGACAAAGCTCTCGTACACGCAGCACAAAAAGCCCTCAAAGCTGCCGTCATACAGGTAGACCACGTCGGCATCGTGCAGCTTGCGTGCCCCCTTGGGGCTTACAGCGCTTTGGCAAGACATTGCACCGCCTCCTCCCGTACCATGCGGACAGCCGCCCGGGGCGGCACGCCCTGCCCGATAAGATTGTCCACGGCAGGCGGGCTGAACAGGCTCAGCTGCTCGCAGCTGCCGCTGAACACGTTGGGGTCGATGAGCGCCCGGGTGATGCACTCCCGCCCGGCGCTGCCGCGCCCCGGGTGTGCCCCGGCAAAGCCCCGGCAGGTGATGAAATACTGCGCCCGCTTGAGCACCACCCCCATGCGCTTGAGCTCGTCCAGCCCCAGCGCCGCCTGCTTGCGGGCGCGCCAGATGCGCCGGGCGCTTTTGGGGCCGATGCCCGGCACCCGCAGCAGCATTTCAAAGGGGGCGCGGTTCACATCCACCGGGAACAGCCCGTAGTGCTGCACGGCCCAGTTGCATTTGGGGTCCAGATAGGGGTTGAAGTTGGGGTTATCCTGATCTAAAATTTCGTCTGCCTCGAACTGGTAGAACCGCAGCAGCCAGTCTGCCTGATACAGCCGGTGTTCCCGCAGCAGGGGCGGTTTGGTGTCCAGCGCGGGCAGGCGGGTGTCCTCGGCCACCGGGATGTAAGCCGAGTAGAACACCCGCTTGAGGCTGTACTTCTGGTACATGCCCTCAGTGAGCTTTAAAATGTGGTAGTCCGTTTCCGGCGAGGCCCCCACGATCATCTGGGTGCTCTGCCCGGCGGGAGCAAACTTGGGCGCGTGGCGGTACAGGGTGAGCTCTTCCCGGCTGGCGGCACCGGACACTGCAATCTGCTTCATGGGCCGGAAGATGGAGTGCCGCCCCTTGTCCGGGGCCAGCAGGTTCAGGCTGCGTTCGCTGGGCAATTCCACATTCACGCTCAGGCGGTCGGCAAGGTAACCCAGCTGCTGCAGAAGCTCCGGGCTGGTGCCGGGGATGGCCTTGGCGTGGATGTAGCCGCCAAAGCGGTATTCGCCCCGCAGCAGCCGCAGGACCGCCAGCATCCGCTCGGTGGTGTAGTCCGGGCTGTCCAGCACCGCGCTGGACAGGAACAAGCCCTCGATGTAGTTGCGGCGGTAGAACTCCATGGTCAGTTCGGCCAGCTCCCGGGGCGCAAAGGTGGCGCGGGGGATATCGTTGGACTTGCGGTTGACGCAGTAGCCGCAGTCGAAGGAGCAGCAGTTGGTCATCAGCACCTTGAGCAGGCTCACACAGCGGCCGTCGGCGGTAAAGGCGTGGCAGCAGCCCGGTGCATAGCAGCTGCCCACGGTTCCGGCCCGCGCCGTGCGGGAAGCCCCGCTGGAGGTGCAGGCTACGTCGTATTTGGCGCTGTCGGCCAGAATGGTCAGCTTATCCATGAGTGTCTGTTCCATAAAAATGCACCCCCGAACGGAAAAAAGAGTATAAAAGAAAAAGCCATACGCAAAACTGCAAATGGCTTTTGATTCAAAAAACAGGTGCATGCAGAAAACCTGTTTGCTCGCTCTTTTCGTGAAAATGTGTTTGGAGTGGCCCGCAGGCCACGACAAACACGAAATAAAAAACAAATTTTCCGCTGAATATGGCCAGAGTGAAACGGAGGCCATTTTAAAATAGAAGATTTACCACTTGGCCTTGGTCTCCACCACGCGGCCGGCGATGTGCAGGTGGTTCAGGTCCTCGCCCTTGATCACCAGTTCGTTGTAGGCGGGGTTGAAGGGCTGCAGCACCACACAGTTGCCGCGCTGGATGTAGCGCTTCAGGGTGCCCTCGCCCTCGTCGCCGTAGATCAGCACGCCCAGGTCGCCGTTTTCCAGCGTGTCCTGCTTGTGCACCAGGGCCAGGTCACCGTCCTGGATGCGGGGCTCCATGCTGTCACCGCGCACCACCAGATAGAAATAGTTGGAGGGATCCTTCACGCGGGCATACTCCTGCCCGTAGTCTTCCTCGAAGGCCAGAGCACCGTAACCGGCCTTCACGGTGCCGATCACCGGGATCAAGCTCTCGGAATAGCTGCCAAAGAAGCGCTCTTCCGGGGCGGACACGTTGCTCACCGGGCGGTACAGCCCCAGCAGATAGTCTGCCGTGGTGTTCAGCAGCTCCGCGATGCGGGCCACCGTGGAGGGGTCGGGGGAGGATTTGCCGCTTTCCCACTTGCCGACGGCCTGCTGGGTCACGCCGAGCTTTGCGGCGAGTTCTGCCTGGCTCACGCCCTGTTTTTTGCGGCACTGCTTCAATAGCTCTGAAAACGACATGGTAATTCTCCTTTACATCCAGAGGGGGATTCTTTTGATGGTTTTATTATACAACAAAAAGGTGTTTCTGTAAAGAGCTTTCTGCAAGCGGAGCAAAAAAAGGTTGTGGGTGACGGCGGCTTTTCCCACCATCCTGAAAAAATTTGCAGAAAGGCTTGACAGCACGCGGCAAATCTGGTAAATTAAATAGGCATTCGACACGGCGTAAGGCGAGTGTCCACAAGGAGAGATGTCCGAGTGGTTTAAGGAAGCAGTCTTGAAAACTGCCGTACGGCAACGTACCGTGGGTTCGAATCCCACTCTCTCCGCCATTTTTATTGAATAAGTGTAACACACTTTGCTCTGGAGTAGTACTCAAGAGGCCGAAGAGGCGCCCCTGCTAAGGGCGTAGGTCGTCTAAACAACGGCGCGAGGGTTCAAATCCCTCCTACTCCGCCAAGAAAATCCCTCGTAGTTTCGTGAAAACTGCGGGGGATTTTCCATTGCAAAGGAATTGAGGAAACGCCACAGACCGTGTAAGACTTCACTAGTTGCCTACACGGTTGCCAACATAAAAAGCCCCGGTGTTCCGTTTGGAGCATCAGGGCTTTGCTATGTCACCATTTTCGTGAGGTGCCGAAAATGGTATGTTTTCGCAGCGTCACGAAAACATTAGTGTACGCTCTTCTTGCGCTGCTCCAGATACTGATCCGCTGCAATGGCCGCCGGGGTGAAAGAGTTAGTCGAATCCACCCGCGCCCACCAAGAAATAGCACCTAGAAACGTAAGTTTCCGGGTGCTTTTCTTTTGCTTGAACCCACTTTGCAACCCACTTTTTGGGCTAAGGCGATTTACACCCCTCTCACCATCCCATTATACAGCAGCTCCAGAAACTGCACGGCACTGGGGCAGCCGGTCAGCGGGTAGCCTGCCAGACGCTGCACCTGCGTGGGGTTGGTGGCCCATGCGGTCTGTGCGGCACGACGAATCATGCTCTGAATGGCAGTCCAGTCGCAGCAATGGCGGTCTGCAAGGGGCTCGTAGATCTCCTTCTGGACAGCTTCCAGTCGGTCCTCCTGCTCGCAGATCAGCCGGAGCGCCTCGCTCAGAGTGTGGTAAGCTCGCATATTGCGGGTGATGCCCAGCGGGCGCAGCACCCCGTCCACCTGTGCGGCAAAATCGGTCATATCATAAGTGGTCATTTTTTACACTTCCTTCCGGTACAACTCTAGCTGGAAAATGCCGGAAATATGCTGAAAGTGTTAAAATGTGTCGCAACATGTCGGAATGCGCTGCAAACAAAAACAGCCCCATGGTTCCGGTGATTCCGGTTCCACGGGGCTGCTGTCATGCTATGCGGCCTTTCGGTCTGCCGCCGGGGCGGCTAAGTAGTGCGGCGGCCTTACTTGTTGACCTGGCTCTTCTTGTCCTCCAGGTACTTGTCCGCCTGGATCGCGGCAGCGGTAAAAGAGTTGTTCTGCCACCAGGCCACCAGCGCGGCCACGGTGGTGATGCCAGCGGTGACCAGCTGCTCCACGGTGGCGCTCTCGATGGGAAGCACGGGCTTGCCGCAGGCGCTGAGGATCTGGTTAGTCAGGGCCAGCAGCAGGACAGCAGTGCGGGTGATGGTACCGGCGGAGATGGTGGGTGCGTTGTAGGTGTGTGCGTTCATAGTCAGTTCCTTTCTCTTTCGTGTTCGTCTGCTTCTAAATCAGCGATGCGGTGGTTGGCCACCTTCATCTGCTCTTCCAAAATGGGGACGCGGCGGGCAAAATTGTTGTGCTCCCGCACCTCGCGGGTCAGCTCTTCCAGCTTGGTGTCGGTCACGGCCTGACTGCGGCTGTTGGCGATCAGCACCCCAATCAGGGTCACGGCACCGGCAAGGATAGCTGAGATGATGCTTTCCATTGGTATCACCCCCTTACTGCGTCCATCTGCTTTTGTTGGGCCGGGTGTCCACATGCACCCAGCCCTTGGTGCGGCCTGCCTTGACCGGGTAGCGGCCAACGCCGCCCCAGCCGGGCAGCAGGCTTTCGGCGTAGGCGGCCACGTCCTCGACGGACACGCCCGCCACCTGGATGTCCGCTGCCCGGCCCAGCAGGTGCTGGCTGCTCTTGGAGCCGCCAACGGCGGTGTTATGTGCCGCGGTACGGTATCCGCTGGTAATGGTCACGGCTTTGCCGAAGTGCTCACGGATGCACTGCAGCAGCACCACAAGTGCCTCGTCAATGAGGATCGTGTCAGAGCCATCACGGCACCGAAACTCCCGGACACGGAAGCCCGGTGCCAGCTGCTTGGCGCCATCCTTTGCAAGGGAATACTGTTTAGTTGCCATTGTCTTTGTCCTCCTGCCCATCATGGGCATCCAGCCCCACGGCCTCACAGGTCAACTCAATATCTTCCAGCTCTTCCTCGCACGCAACGCCGCCCAGCTGGTGGAGTTGCGTGTTTTGTCGGTGGACGATATCAAGCAGCCTGTGCAGCGTGGAGGTCAGCAGGTCGATCAACTCAAGTTCCAGCATACTGCTCACCGGTGATCTCGGTATATTCGGCCTCAGTCAGGCGCTGGGGCTTGCGCTGCACCAAAATTTTGAGCATGGCCTTAGACCACCGGCCTGCCTCGTACTCTTTCTTTGCCTTGTCAAAGGCTGCACTGTGATTCTCACCCATTGCTCATGCCCTCCTCGGTGTTGGTGGCCTCGTCCTCGGTCGGGACATCGGCCAGAATGCACAGAAAATCCACCATAGACGCAATCTGTGCCAGATCTGCGTCCCGGTTTTCGTCCTCAGTCGCGGCCTGAATGCTGCCGGGCTTGTGAAGAATTTTCATGTTATCCACTCCAAAAGAGATTTAACGTATTTATCCATGCGCTGCAGCAGCTGCTTGGAGTTGCCTTTTGCGGCATGGGCTTTCCATGATTTATACTGTTCGCGCAGAGCGGTGACGGGCTTTTCGCCCGCCTTGATAAGCTGGGCCAGCCTGTACAGGCGTTTCCGCTCTGCCTTAACGTTTTGCGGGTCAACGGTCATTATGACCTTGCCCTCCGGTGTCAGGCGGTAGATAAAGCCGAGAAAACGGAAACCATCCCGCAGCCGGACTATTTTAGTCTTGGTCGGGTGTAGTTCCATTCCCTCGGTAGCATACCGGGCCCGGATGGCCTCCCGCCACTCCACCAGCTGCTCCCTGCTATGGTGACAGATCCAACTATCATCCATAAAGCGGACATACTTGTCCGCACGCAGGCGCTCTTTGATGTAGTGATCTATGGGGTCAGGCACCGAGATCCCGGCCAACTGCACCATCTGGCTGCCCGGACTATAACCGGCCTCGCCGGTGTATTGGCGATCCAGCACGTCACGCACACGGGCATACACGTTGTATGGCAGTTTGCGCTCAAAGCGCTGGTTTGCCACCTCGTGCGGCATCGTATCGTAATAGTGCCGGATATCTACCAGCAGACACCAGCCGTCTGGGCCGTGCTGCCGGTATTCGCGTTCTATCATCAGCTTGACCTGCTGTCGGGCCCAGTCAGTGCCCTTGCCTGTCTGACAGGCCGCATTGTGCCGGATAAAGCCCTTTGACATGGCCGGATAGACGGCATTGTCATTGAGTGAGCGCTGATATACCCTATCCCGGAAACTGGTAGCCACCGCCACGCGGGGCTTTGGATAGGTGATTTTGACTTTTGATGTTGGCCGTGCCCTGTATGTGCCTGTGACAAGTTCCTGATGGAGTCTCAGGATCTCGTCCATGCCAAACAGGCAATATCTGCCCACGGCAGCCTTGCGGCGCACGCCTTTGGAGCATTTGCCCATTGAGGTATACAGGGCATCAAAGCCGATTATTTCCTCTTCTTGCACTGTTTTTCAGTTCTCCTCGCAAGGAGCAGCCGGGTGATAGCGGTCAACACCCCGCAGGGTGGCCACGTCCGGCGGCTATTGTTCGCCTGCCAGAGGGCAGGCATGGCACTCGGCTCCTTGCACGGCAGTTTTCGCCCGGCCCATGCTATGCAGAGGCTTTTGTGGGTTTGCTGCCGTCCAATCCGGGGCGCTGCGATTCGCGTTGATGCCGTTCCAGTTGTTCACATTGCCGGAACTGTTGACGTTGAAGGCGTTGTTGCCGTTGCCACGATTCGCAGAGCGCAGCCGCACATTGCGGCCCAATAGCCTACAGCCATTTTTTATGTCAGAGCGATTTATACCGCTTTGCATCATTCTCGTGCCAGTCCCGGCAGCGCTGCCGGATATCTCGCACAGTACCGCCCCAGAAAACGCACCGCTTGCCGGAGAGATGGAAACTGACTTTTGCCATGTCCATCTCAGCCAGCAGGCGGGTACACAGACGGACGGCCTGCTTCTGGAGGTCAAGCCGGGCCTTTCTGGTTTCCGGCCCGTCCACCCGGATGCTGTTGGCCTCAAAGATATCAAAATATATCTGATCGGCAGTCGCACGCAGCTGGCCGGGGAGGTGCGCGTCAATCTCCGGGTCAAAGATCTTTGCGTTTTTGGTGATCTGTCTGGTGTACAGTGCCAGATCCCGTGCATCAAGCGGCAAAGTAAATTTGTTGTCCGGGATCTCGTCTTTGCGCATTGCCATGTAAAGCCCTCACTTTCTCACCGGGCAAGGAATTGCCCGGTGATTATGCCAATTTGGTGATTTTGCAAGCCGGGGCGCTGCGAGACGCGGTGATGCCGTTCCAGTTGCTCACATGGCCGGAACTGCTGACGTAGAAGGCGTCGTAGCCGCTGCCACGAAGCGCAGAGCGCAGCCGCACATCGCGGCCCACAGTACGCTGTGCCAGATCGCGGGTAATGCGCAGGGGATAAGTCTGCCACAGGGCCTGCGGGGTCTTTGCGCCGGTGCGCTCTTTCCAGTAGGGCCAATAGCTGCCCTCACCGGACACCTGCGGACTGCAATAGATCTCCTGCAGGGAGGGCAGGAAAATCTTGTCATAGGTCACAACGGCGCTGCCGTCATCGGTAACGCCGTTGCCGTAGGTCACGACTTTCACGCGGGACAAAGCGCTTTTGAAGTCATCAGAGAAGCCGGACAGGAAGCCGGGCAGGGTGTCGGCCTGATCGGGTTTCATGTCCCACTTATCCTGCGGCTGCCACCATGCGCCTGCCGCTGCGTCACTGTTCAGGTACTGCCGGTACGCGGATTTCCACCACCGGTTATCGCCATAGCCAACAGGATGCAGGCCGTTCAGATCGCCGTTTTCCTTGGCAAGGAAGGTGCCGAGATTGGTGCCAGCGCTGCCAGCGGTCACGCTGCAGGTTTCCAGCAGCTCAGATTTCTGCTGATCCTTGTAGACATAGACCTTCCAGTTGGCAGGCACAACGTCCGGCGCATTATAGAAGCCGGTCAGGCGGGCACCCGCCGGGGCCGCCTTGGTCAGGGTGAACTGATAGACCGCATCGGTCTTGACATTATTGCCCCAGTTCAGGCCCATCTTGACGTTGTAGGTGCCCGCCACAAGGCCGCCGTCAGGCACCACATAGAATGCCTGATAAGCAGAAAACTGCAGGTCATACAAGGTTGCATAGTGCATCTGCAACACCATTGCCGGGACCGTGGCGCCGCTCTCGCCCTCTGCGGTATCGTCCGGCTGCACCACATCCCACGGGCAGTCGTAGGCTTTGCCGTCCTTGCCCGTGTAGGTGTTCACCAGCTGGGTGCCGGTGGGGAAGGTAATCGGGGCGCTGCCAGCGTCCACAACGGCCTTGATGGCGTTATAATCCATCTCCTCAAAAATGCCGGTCTGTGCCTTTGCCAGCACGCCCAGCGAGGCAGACACGCCCAGCATGGTGGCATTGAGCAGATCCAGCTTTGCACCGTTGGCTTTCGCGGTTTCGTCCAGATAGATCGGATCGGTTACCATAGATTCAGCCATGAGATTTACTCCTTTCAGGTTTTAGCGTATTTCATGCAGACTTTGCCGTTTACCACGACAAAGCCGCAGGATTCGAGTGCAGCCACGCGGGCAAGGGTGTTGGTGTAGTCCTCCGGGATGGTGGCCAGCACCTCCTCGCCCTTCTTCTCCACGGCAGCGGTGGCCGTGGTCTGTGCTTTGGCCACAGCACCGGTGGCGGTGCTCTGGGCAGTCTGGACAGCCTTTGTGGCAGTGGTCTGGGTGTCGGTCACGGCCTTGACCGCGCCGTTCTGGGCCTGCTGCACGGCATCCAGAGCGTCCTGCTTGCTGGTGCCAATGGCATCCAGCGCGTCAGCCTTTGCAGATTCTGCCGCTTTCTGGGCGCTCTCTGCCCGGCCTGCGGCTGTCTCAGCTTTGGACGCGGCCTTGGCGCTCCGATTGGCAGCACCGGCAGCAGCCTGGGCGGCCTGCTGGGCCTTGTTCGTCTCGTCCTTGACAGTGCCCACCAGAGCTTCCCACGCAGGGGTGCCCGGCTCCGGCTCTGTGCCGTCCTCTGTGCCGCTGTTGGCGCTGACACGATACCGCAGATCTGCACTTGTCACGGTGCGGGTGCCGTCGCTGCCCTCGAAGGTCACGCACCCATTGCCGGGCTGTGCGGTCACGCTGGCGGGCACGGCCACATAGCCGTCCACCACCAGCGTGGACGCCGGTGCCCCGCCGCCCGGCAGGTGCCAGAATGCGCGGATGATCAGGCCCTGCCACTCGCCGGATGCGGTGACGTTGAGTTGGTACACGCCCCGGTTCTTGGTGTAGCCCAGCGCCAGCGCCGAGGCGTGCCCCGGCAGGCATACGCTGCCGCCGGATGTCAGCGTGATGGGGAACTCGATCATAAAGACACCTCCTTGGTGCGTCCTTTTCCGGCCCGGTCAGGCGCTGGTCTTTTCAGCCAGCATCTCGGTCAGCTCGGCATATTGCTCATCAGTCAGTTTGTTGGCGGCGTAGAAGATATCCAGCTTTTTTGCCATACCGGCGGTCTTGCCACGCTCGATCATACGCTTGCAGGTGTTATAAAGTGCCATAGTATTCCTTCCTTTCTGGTCATGCGGTTTCAGTTGTTTCATCATCGGTCACGCCCAGCTCTAAAAGAGTCAGGCGGTAATCCTGGTCAAGGTTCAGTGCGTCGGCATCGTCCTGCGCGGCCTGCGTCTCGGCCAGCAGTTCGGCAAGGGTGGGATAGTGGTAGCCGGTGAATACAACCTGTACAGTATTCAGCGTATTGGTAAGGGTACATTCAAGCCTTTTTTTGTCGGCCGAAAATAATACTGTGACCGTGAGACTTCCCGCGCCAAAACTGCCAGTTTCATGTGACATACCAGGGGTAAGATTAAAATCAGCTTCGTCTGCGCCACAGGTCACGCGGAGGTTAACGTAATCTACACCGTCCTGAACGTTAATTGTCTGAGTTTTTCTCCTCCCAATCGTTGTTTTTCCGCTCCACACCAGCCGCGCCTCCGACTTTACCGCCACGGCGGCAGCGATCTTGTCATTGAGCGTTTTGGCGCTGAGGGTGCCGTCCGCAGCGATGTCCAGATAGTCGCCCACCTTCACGCCGCCCAGCGTGCTGACCGTAGCTGCGGGCAGGCTGTACGGCGTGCCAAACTTTTTGTCGGCCTCGGCCTTGGTATAAAAGCTCCCGCTCTCCACCGCCGCGATGGCGGCGTCCAGAGCGGCGAGTTTGGTGTGCAGCTCGGTGGACAGCTGGGTCATTATGGCCAGCGCCTGCGCCTGCAGCTGGGCCGTGGGGATGCCGGTCACGCTGTCCCGCATGACGCCGCACACGGCATCGTCCGCGCGGGTGTCGGTGATGTCGGCGGCGGTGATCACCGAGGAGCCTGCGGGCACGCTCACCGTGCACAGGCCCAGCTCGTACTGGTTGTGATTCTGCAGGATGGTGGGCGGCTCCGGGGCGGCGGCAGGGGTGCCGGGTTTGAGCTTGACGGCGGTCAGGTTGGCTGCGGTGTCGAACTGCAGCACCACCCGGTCGATGCGGGGCAGGGTGCTGTCGGCGTCCGGGACGATCAGGTTGACCGCCTCCCGGCTGCAGGCCGAGACGCCCTTGAAGTCGTCGTAGTTGATCCACGCAAGGCCGGGGGCTACGGTGATCTGCCGCGCGCCGGTGACGCTGACCGCGTAGTTGGAATCTTTGGCGTAGACGCCGGAGGTGCGGGTGCACAGGTAAGTGCTCACGTCCTCCGCGTCGTAGGTGACGCCGTTCAGTGGATAAGTGATGATGCTCATGGTTTCCTCCTGAGGATCGGTGTGCCGATCTCGGTGGTGACCGTGTTCTCGCCCTTCTGGGAACTCAGGGTCACACTTGTAATGCGGGCCGCTGCCTGGATGTCGGTGCCGGGGAGGCTGGCGGCCACCACCTTGCCCACCGTGACCGTTCCGGTCGGGGTAAAGCGGAAGTTCTCAATGCGGGTGTGCTTGGCCAGTTCCTGCTCACCCAGCGCCCGCAGCGCGGCCAGATAGTCCTCCTGGCTCTGGCCGTCCTTCTTCTTTTTAGAGGTGGCGTCCAGATACAGTTCCCGCCGGGCAGAGCCGGTGTTGCCGGTGGCACCCACGGTGACGGTGCCGTCCGCGCCCGCCACGGTCACGATGTTCTTGTAGTCGGTGATGCTCTCAGTGTAGGTCAGGCCGGTCAGGTTGCCGTACTGCGGGGCGTACCGGGCGTTGGGATCCAGCTTTGGGCGGTACAGCTCAAACAGCAGCTTTTTGGCCTGCTGGTCGAACCGCACCCGGAACCCGATGTCCAGTTTCTGGCACACCTGCTCGGCGATGCTGAGCAGGCTGCCGGGCTTTACCTCGCCGGTGTAGGTGTCGGCAAGATCTGCAAGCACGCCCAGCTCCAGCCCCGGCCATGCAGCCGCACCGGACACAAGGCTGCGCAGGGTGCTTTCCACCGCAAAGCCGCTCAGGGTCTGAGTGCTGATGCGCTCGTCCAGGATGCAGGCGGCGTCTTTGGCCGAGATCACGAGCTTGTGTTCGGAGCGGTCGGTCTGCGCCGAGCAGATGCGCATGATGCGGTCTGAGCCGGTGAGCCAGAGGTACCGGTCCGGGCGGCACAGCGCCTGCAGGGCGGTGGAGGCGTGCAGCTCCAGCTGTGCACCCTGCACCCCGCTGTACACGTTGTAGCGCTCCGGCCAGACCAGCGATACCCAGCTTTCCAGCCGGCCCAGCAGGTTCAGCTGGCCGTCGTAGACGCAGATGCTCTTGTGGCCGCCTGCGGTCAGGGTACTTGTCCGTTCAGCCATTGCCGCCCACCTCCAGGACCACGGTGGAGAACGCCGTGCTGCAGGTCAGGGTCAGGAACAGCCATTCCGTGCCGGAATCCGCTGTGCGCTGCCATGCCTGCGTCCCGTGGCGCAAAGTCCACAGGGTGCTGCTCCCGTCCAGCGTGGACATGATGTTGTAGCCGGTGCCGTCGATGATCTGTTCCAGTTTCAGCTGGCCGCTCTCGCGGTACAGCCGGAGCTTGTCGCCGTCCTGCAGGGTGGTGACAAAGCGCAGGAACTCGCCGGTCTCCGGGTCCTTGACGCCGGGGTTTACCACCGGGCCGCGGGCCTCCAACGTCAGCTGCCAGTCCTGGGTGGCCAGCCCGGTGTTGGCGATACGCAAATAGTTGGCCTGTTCCCGCACGCCGTAGCTGTGCACGTCGTAGCACACCGGCAGCCGGAAGGTGGGTGTTACGCTCAAGGTCGAGACGGTGAGCTCCTTCACTCTGTGCCAGTAAGGGTCCGGGCAGTAGAGCTGGAAACTGAACGTGGGCCACAGGCCGGACACGCTGATGTCCGGGGTGCGCTGCACCTCGGCGTCGCACCAATAAGCCCCGGCAATGGTCAGCCGGCCGGTGACGTAGGGGGCAAACACATCCCGCAATTGTCGCTTGCAGTAGTCCTGATTGCGCAGGATGCGCCCGGTGACCGTGCGGGTCACGCCGGAAATGCTCCGGCTCTCCACGGCGGCACCCACTTGCTGGTAACCCTGGCTGGTCTCCAGATCCACGGGCAGGTCACCCAGCGGGGTGATGCTCCACAACACGCCCGCCTTGTAGCCAAAGGAAAAGGTCAGGCCGTTGCTGGCCTTGAAGATCGCGTCAAACACCCTGCAGCACCGCCCTTTCCTGCTCGTACTGCGCCTCGCGCATCAGGTCGGCAGCCGTCTGCGCCTTGCTGTAAATATACTGATTGACCTCGATGTTGGGCCGCTGGGTGCGCTGCGGCAGCGGGGCGCGCTTCTCGTAATCCCACAGGGAGCCGGATGCCGTGGAGGTCGTGCTGCTGCCGGAAGTGCCGCCGGAGATGCCGGGCGTGGTCTTGCGCTTGAACGCGCCGCCGACGCCGGCCACGATGGCCGCAATGGCGGCGGTCAGGGCCACGCCTGCCGCGATCATGAGCAGCGCCTGCGGGGCACCGAATCCGGTTGGGAACAGTGCCGCCGCGACGGCTTCCAGCATGCCCACAAAGGCGCTGCCGATGGAGCCGATCAGGGTGCCCATGGAGGCCAAAATCTCCGGGAAGCTGGAGATCAGTCCGCCCTTCAGGCCGGTGCTGATGGCAGCGGCAGCCGCAGTGAGCGGACCTTTCAGACCCTGAAAGATGCCGGTGAGGGTGGAGCCAAGGCCCTGCGCCTGCGTGATCACGTCCGCAAAACCGCTGGTCAGGCCCTTGGCAAGGTCGCCGCCCATATCCCACAGGCCGTTGGAGACGGCACTGACGCCCTTGCCCAGCAAGCCGTTGACCTGCTGGATCAGGTTCTTGCCGAAGTCGTCAATGAGCTGCTTTGCCTGCGGGGCAAGGCCGTTGTACAGGGTGGACAGCACCCATTCGCCGACAGACTGCCAGTCCTGCTTCTTCACAGCAGTCACCAGCGTGCTGAAGGTACCCACCACGCCCTTGTCGGCCTCGTCCTGCCAGCCCTTGACGAGGCCGTCAAAGCTGTTGGCAGAGGCTTTCTTGATCTCCTCGGTGATCTGCGGGACACCATCGGCGGCAATGGTCTTGACCCGCTCCACCGTGACCAGCGCCCCGTCCACGATGTCGTTGTAGGTCTCGGTGATGACCTGTTTCTGGGTCGTGGTTTTGTCGGTCAGGGTCTCGGTGATGGTCTTGGTGCTGGTGGCAATGCCGTTGACCACGGAATCCGTTGTAGACGTAACGGTCTTGGCTACAGTGGCGGCAATTTCCTCGTAGACCTTCTGGGTCTGGGCGGTGGTCTTGCCGTTTTCGGTCACATACTTGGTGACGGTCTTGTAGTTCTTGGCCACACCGTTGACCATTTCCTTACCGGATTCGGTCACGGTCTTGGTCAGGCGGTTGTACTCTTCAGAGCCTTTTTTCAGGTGCTCGGTCAGCTCCACTGTTTGGGTCGTGACCTTGCCCAGAGCATTCTGAGAAACGCTGGTGCCGACGTCTTGCAGGGACCACAGCAGGGTCTCGGTGGCCTGTGCGGCGGCCTTGGTCTTTTTGGCCGCCTTGGTGGCGGCGTCCCCGGACTTGGTATAGGCCGGGACGACCACCTCCGCCATGGACTGGGCGCTGTCGGCCACGTCGGCGTTGGCGTCCGCCCAGACGGAGGACCAGTCGTTCCCGCTGGCGGTTTTAGCAATGGTGGCACCGGCGGTGGCTGCGATGGCTCCTGCACCAACCGCACCGCCTTTGCCGGTAAGGCCGTTGATGAAGCTCTGGATCAGGTTCTTGCCCCACTGCACGGCCTGCGAGGGCAGGCTCTTGATCCAGGCAAGTGCGCTGGAAAAGCCGCCCTTGAAGGCGTTCAGCATGCTTGTGCCCATGCTCTTGACGCCGTTTGCCACGCCGGTGAGGATGTTCTTGCCGATGTTCAGCCAGTTAATGGCCGAGATCACCGACAACACGGCCTGCAGGATCTTCTTCCAGTTGGCCAGCAGATCCGGCACCGCCTTGACGATGCCCACGACCAGCTGCACGATGATGGCCACGCCCTCGCCGAGGATCTTGGGCATGTTGTCGTTGATGATGCCGCAGATGTTGATGATGATGTCCGGCACATAGGCGATCAGATCCGGCAGACCGGCGATCAGGCCGTTGATCAGCTGGGTGATAAGGTTCAGACCGGCGTCCACAAAGCTGGCCGCGTTGTCCCGCAGCTGGTCCGTAAAGGCCAGCAGCTGCGGCAGAGCAGTGGAGAAGAACTCCGGGATGCCCTCGGTGAAGCCCTGTGCCAGGGAGCTGAGCAGCTCGGTGCCGGTCTGCAGGAGCTCCGGCACAAGGCTGTAAACGATTTCCGGAATGCCTGCCAGTACATTGCCGATCATGGGCAGCAGATTGTCCACAAGGAAGGTCTGTGCCGTGTCGGCCAGCGCCTGCAGCGGCTCGGTGAGGTCTGCGCCGGTGGACCAGTTGCCCATCACGTTTTCAGCCGCTGCCTTCATGGCGGCAAAGCTGCCGGTCAGGGTGGTGGCGGCTTCCTTGGCGGTGGTGCCGGTGATGTCCATTTCCTGCTGGATGATATGGATGGCGCTGTACATGTCGGCCAGATTTCCGAGGTCATACTTCACGCCGGAGATCTTGGTGGCGTCGTTCAACAGCCGCTGCATCTCGGCCTGTGTGCCGCCGTAGCCGAGCTTGAGGTTATCCAGCATGGTGTAATTCTGCTTGGCAAAGCCCTGATAGGCGTTCTGGATATCCTGCATATCCGTGCCCATCTTGTTGGCATTGTCGGCCATATCCACCATGGCCATGTTGGCAAGCTGGGCGGCGGCGTTGGTGTCCTGGCTGACGCTGGACAGCAGGCTGGCCGCAAAGCTGGTGGTCTGCTCCATGTAGTCGTTGGCCGAAAGCCCAACGGTCCGGTATGCCTGCGCGGCGTACTCCTTGACCGTGTCGGCACTGTCCTTGAACAGCGTTTCCACGCCGCCAAGGCTCTGCTGCAGGGCACCGCCCATGTTGATAGAATCCGAGATGATCTTGCCGATGCCGGCCGCCACGATGACGTTCTTCAGGGTACCGACAAGTTCCTGACCGATGCTTTGTCCGGTCTGCTCGCCAAGACCGTCGGTCTCCTCGTCAAACATCTCAGTCAGGGCGCTTTTGATGCCCTGCGCCGAGGGAACGATCTGGACATACGCCTTGCCCAGTTCGATTCCGTCCGCCATGTTGTCAACCTCCTTTCAGCGCCGCAAGTGCGGCGTCAAATTCTTCTGCGCTGGCGTAGCTCTGCACGTTGCTGCTGTCTGCTTCACTGCGCAGGTCGGCCAGTACGGAGGGCGGTTTGGACGTGTCGTTGTGCAGCCACCAGAGCACCTGGGTCAGGCGATCGGCGGCATAGGCCAGCAGTTCCGTCTCAAAGTCCACCGTGCGGCCTGCCGCCTTGCGCAGGCTGCGGCTTGTTTCCGGCAGGCCTGCGGCCAGGGTGGCGGCCAGACGCAGCGGCAGGGCGCGCCAGTCCAGTACATGGTAATACTGGGCAAAATCGCAGATCAGGGCGTCCTCGTCCGATGCGATCAGTTCGGCGAGGATGCAGAGTTTTTTCCGGCCGTGAAGCTGTTCATCAACTCGCCCAGAGCGTCCGCCACCTTGGCTACCGGCACGCGGCCGTCCGGGGTGCGCAGGTGGTCATACAGCTTCTTCCGGCCCTCCTTGCCCAGCAGGCGCAGGGTCAGGCGGCTCATGTCAAAGACGTTGCCGTCCTGCATGCCGCCCAGGGCGTCCAGCAGTTCGGCGTCGTCCAGAACGTCCTCGTTCAGCTCGATCTCAAAGCCGTCGTTGGTTTTTGCAGTGATCATGTTAGACCCTCCTTACACGCCCTTGGCGGTGATGTACTCGTAGTGGGTGTTGCCGGAAGTGTCCGGCACGGCGGTCAGGGTGGTGTTGTAGCCCACGGCACCGTTGGAATAGGTGATGTCGCCCACCGAGGTGACGGCGGCGTCCGGGATGACGATGCGCTTGTTCACATCGTCCTTCATGATCATCTCCACCACCCAGCAGCAGTCCTTCTGTTCTTTGGAGTTGGCCTTGACCGTGATGCCGGTGGTCAGGTCGCCGGTGACGTTGTCGTCACCGTACACGGCCTTCAGCACGTCAGGGTTCAGGGATTCCAGCAGGGTGAAAGCGAAGGTGTCCGGCTTCTCGGTCTGCTGGGTCAGCACGGTGTCGCCGCCCCAGGCGGTGGTGTTCTCGCTGGAGGGCGAGTTGGAGTTGGTCAGGCCGTCGCTGGAGATATAGCCCAGGCTCTTGAATGCCTTGTCCAGCGCGGTCTTGGCGTCGGTGGGCAGGGTGGTGCCCAGCGGGGCACGCCAGACGGCACCGCCCACCTTGGGCTTTGCAGCGGTCACGTTCTTTGCATCTGCCATAAAAAAGGCTCCTTTCAATCAGTAATGCACCACGCCGAAAACGGCCTGATAGCGGGGTCGTTTTCGGGTGGTGTCGGGGAAATTGTAGTCGGAATAAAGGTCGCAGCGCACAAGCTGCGGCAGGTTGTCGGCGTCCTGCATGGCGGCCTTGACAAGCTCGTTGAGCTTGGCCGCATCCAGGGTGCCGTCGTGGCTGGTGGCGGCGGGCCCGTAGGACTGCACCGCGATGGTGGCGCTGTAGATGCCGTCCTCATAGCCGGAGCCGGTCTTTTCCACCACCACAAAGCGGGCGGGGGCCGGTGTTGGCACGCTCAGCCGCACCGGCACGTCCAGCCGCTCGGCCAGAAAGCTGCGGATGGTTTCTTCGATCATTTCTTCCTCTGGTAGCTCCTTACGGTGATGACCCTGCCGTCCTTCAAGTGGCGTTTGTGCTCGTGCACGGTTGCGCCTTTCCGGCTTGCTGAGGCGGCTTTGAGCAGGGTATTGTTTGCCGAGTTATCGTCAACGGCCTGCCGGGTGGCGGTCTCCACCACGGCCACGGCGCGGGTCTGGGCCACATAGGCCTCGTACCCGTCGCCACAGCGGTCTTTCACGGTATCGGCCCGCGCTTTCAGCACGGCCTGCATCTCCGGGGAGCGCATCAGGGCACGCACCCCAGCACGGTCCAGTTCAAAGCGCACTTTACTCATCCCTTACCACCTGCACCTTCTTGTTCCAGCACAGGGGGATCATGCGCTCGATGCCCTGCACGACGCCCCCGCAGGTGCGGAAGTGCTGGCCGAAAAACTCCACCTGCACGTCGTTCCAGTCGTGGGCGTCGCCCTTGGGGATGGCCAGCGTGTAGGCCAGCCGCCGCCCGGTCAGCTGCAGTTCGGTGGTGATCTCCTCGGCGGAGGGTTCGCCCACCAGCACGTTGTGCACGGTGACCGGCGTTTCGGCATAGACCGGGGCGTCGGCCTCGTCGGTGCCGGTCTGGGTCTTTTCGTACAGGGTGATGTCGATGCCTTTCAACATAAGTCCTCCAGCGGGCTGCGGGCCCCCACGCGGCTGCCCACGCCCAGCAACTTCTTTTCCAGCTTGGAAAGATACAGCTCGCCGGAAGAGCCGCCGCTCATGGTCCAGCTCTGGGAGTAGCCCAGCGCCGTGGCGGTGCCCTGGGTGGAACCCATGGGAAAGCTGACGCCGCCTTCGCCGTCGCTCTCGCCCAGCTGGCGGCGCACCATCCGGCAGGAAACGAGCCGTTTAGCGTCCTCTCCGGCGTCCGGGTTGTAGGCGTCAATGATGATGGCCGCCTCACTCAGCAGGGCGCTGCAGCGCTCCTGTTCGTCCTTGGAGAGGGCACGGAACCCGGCTTCCACATCAAACACTTCGGCGTAGGTCATGAGGGCACCTCATCAGGCTTCGGTCTTGGTCAGCTTGTTGAACACGGTGGTGTCGCAGCGGAAGCCCACCTCGATCTCGGCACGCACGGCGAACATGTTCTGCTGGAACAGGTTAATGGTGTTGGAACCGTCGGTCAGGGTGGCCTGGTCGGAAATTGCGATCTGCACGCCCTCCACGGTGCCGTACATGGCCTGCGACCAGTCACCGGCAAAGCCGACAACGTGCTTCTTGGCGGCAGTGGAATCCGCGATGTAGGCACCCTTGCTCTGCAGGGTCTTTGCGCCCAGGATCATGGGCACGGCACCCTCAGCCACGTTGTTCAGGAACAGCGGACGGCCGGTGGTGTCCACGGCGTTCAGCAGGGCGGCCTTGCCCTTGGGGGACAGCACCCAGCCGTTCAGGATGCCGTTGTGGTCGGAGATGTCGGCGTCGGCAGCCACAAGGCCCTGATAGGCATTGGTGCCGATCTCCTGCGCGGTGCAGCCCTTCAGGGTGTCGAAGTTGGAGCCGGGCACAGTGACGCCGCCAAACACCGTGGCGTCGAACTTCTGGGCCAGTGCCAGCGGCAGACGCTTGACCAGCTCGTCATACAGGGCGGGCACGTCGCGGCGGAACTGGTTGGAGAAGGGCACGATGACAGCCAGCGTGTAGGGCTGCATGACCTTGGTGGCCAGCGTGCCGCGCTTGACGGGCTTCTTGTCGGTCTCGCCGACCCATGCGGCCTCCGGGTCACCGGTGATGACCGGAATGGTCACGCCCAGGCCCGGCAGCTTGATGGAGCGGGCCAGCGCCATGACGGCGGAGCTCTCCTGCGTTTTCTGCAGGATCTCGCTGGACACCTCACCGGGCAGGGTGATGGTGGTAGTGCGGTTGATATCGGTTGCTGCCATTGTAAAAAATCTCTCCTTTACAGGTTACTTGGTCACCTGCTCAAACCAGTCGGCAAACTGCTGGCGGGTGGAGCCGGTGGGGGTGTGGTGAGGGTCACCGCCGTCCCGGACGTTGGGGTAGCCGGGCTTTGCAAACTTGAGGATGGCCTGTGCCTGTGCGGTGCAGGCTTCCTCGGTGTCGCCGCTGAGCAGGTCAGCGGGCACGCCGGTGGCAGCGGACACCTTGGCGCGGACTTCCCGCAGGGTGTTGGCGCTGTTCAGGGCGTCCAGCTGCTGCTGGAGCTTTGCGGCCTTCTCGTTTGCTTTCTGCAGCTCAGTCTTGCCTGCCTCCTGGGCGGCATCGAACTGGGCTGCCTTGGCTTTCAGGTCGTCGTAGTCGGCGTATTTGGAGCGCTCACGGGTCAGCCGGTCGGAGATGATGGCGTTCATCTCCGCCTGGGTAAAGGTGCGCTCGGTCTGCTGCTCTCCGGCAGCGGGGGTGTTTTCCTGATGCACAGTTTCTGCCATAATGGATTCTCCTTTCCGGCTTTACCGCAGCCGTGGCGTTGTGAATGATAGGCCGGCAAAAACACCGGCACATGGCACCGTCTGCAGGGTTCGGGCCTGCGGCATCCGGTTTTGGAGACCGGCGCTCTGCCTCTGAGCTAAGACGGCATGAAAAAAGCACCGTGCATTTTTTGCACAGTGCTTAAAGAAAAAGGACGAGATCAGCGGTCAATTGCGGTAACGATCAGAACCAGCACGATCCAGATGGCAAGGCTGATCCAGAGTGGTGACAGAACCCAAAGCCATGACCAGTGAATAAAACCAGTCAACTTTAAGGCGATAAAGAGAATACTCAGCAGGCCGCAAAAGCCGATGCCAGAGTTGGAACCAGAGTGCTTATCCATAGAGTGCCTCCTAAAAATGGGCAAAAGAAAACCACGGTGCGTGTGCATCGTGGTTCAGCGGATGGGGAGAATCAAATACGCCCCTGCTCTTTTAATTTTGCAATTTCCTCAGGCGTCAATTTCCGAAATTTGACAGGCTCTTTTGCCCATGTTTCCTGACGCTCCTGCCAAGCAAGTTCGCCTTCCGTCATATGTTTGTTATCTTTCATGGCAAAATCACCTCCAACACAACTTCTTTCTCTTTTGATAATAATACTCTATACAGGGTGTCTTTGTCAAATAAAAGTTCTCGTTGCTCCTTGAATTTGCTTAACGGTTCAACATATCCAGCCAGAGAACCAGACCTCGCACAAATTGTAATGCGAAAGTCCTTTTTCAAAGAGCCGCTTTTCACTACGGATGTGCTGTAAAATTGTCCGGGGCAAACAATATCTCCCACCTGCATCCCGTCGAAAGGATTGAATTCCATTGCCCGATAGCACAAAACATCATGCTCCAAGGGACTGCGTTTTAGTGCATCAGAGATTCGCTCAGCATACATGCGCAGATGGGCATCTTCTTCTGAATCGCCGCGCAGCATTCGGTTGATGCGTTCAAAGAAACGGTTCGGCCTTTGATCTCCGGGGTTATATGTATACTTTTGTATGGCGTCTTGTTCGGCAGCAGAGAGCTTATCAATCCACGGCTGGGCCTCTTTACGGAGAACATCGACCACCTGATTTTCAGGAAGCGGATTAAAGTTTTGGATTTTGGGTAAGGCATTTTTCACGGCATACGCCGCCCGCTTCTGGGCATTGATGGCATCCTTCCGGGCAGCATAATCAATGCGGCGCATGGCGTTGATGTCGCCGCCGGCGGCATTGTACTGCGCCAGATACTTTTCGGGGTCATACCCGGCCACGGTGGTGCGGTGATCAAACCGGATGGCAAACTCGCAGTCGCAGTTGGCGTGGATGTGCTGGGCATGACCGCCCTTCAACACTTTATCGCTGGCTTTCTGCCAGCCGTTGGACGCCAGCGTGATGCAGAACGGGCAGGTGTCCCCATGGGGCACCCAGGCCCACTCAGCACCGTCCCGGGCGGCATTGCGCAGGGAGGTGTCCGCCCCGGCACGCTTGACCAGACGGCTGACGCCGTTTGGCAGGTTGGCGGGGTTCTGGTCCTTGGTGGCGTTCACCATGCGGGCCACCTCGTTGTAACTGGCGGTCTCGGCAGGCTCTGCCGCGGGCACCAGAGCACCCTGTGCCTCGGCCAGGGCATCGTACATCTGGCAGGCCAGCTCCGCACTGCCCTCACCGTACTTTGTCACAAGGCCGTAGGCGTAGGCGATCAGGTCCGCCGTGTCTGCGGTGCCGTGCCGGTCGATGTATTCCCGCATGAGCTGCCCGGCTTTCTGGTTCAGCCGGGACAGGCGGGTGATGTACTCATTCCACGTTTTCGCTGAGATCTGCATCTTCCATCTCCATCAGCAGTTTCTGTCCGCGCTGGCGCTGCTCCTGCGCCTTGATGCGCCGGATGTCCGCCTGGTCAAAGCCAATCATCTCCAGGAAGGTGTCCGTGCCGGCAAACTCCTGCCGGGAGGATGCGATCTTGATGGCAGCGTCCGCCGTCACCGCCACGCTGGGCATGGCTGGGTTCTTGAAATGGGCCACAATGCCAGTCTCTTCCTCGGTCAGGTCGGCAAGAGAGCACTCCCGGGCCACCGCCTGCGCCATGCGGGCGATGGTGCACAGGGCGTCCCCGTTGCCGGTGTTGAGCTGCTGCGCCAGCAGCACCAGCGTCTGGCTCTGGGCCAGAATGGCGTCGCTGCTGGTGGGGTTGGCGTCGTTCACCACGCCCACATCGGTGACGGTCAGGCCGGTGGCCGCTGCAAACTGGGTAGCCGTCATGCGCATCTTTTCCACATGGGGCGTCAGGCTGCCCTGTGCCAGCTGACCCAGAACCGGGTTCTCGCCGGTCTCGGGGTTCGAGGTGGCCGCAATGATCGACCCGATGTAGGTCTTGAATTTGTTGCTCACAATGGCGTCATACTGCTCGTCGGTCACGCCCAGAATGTATTTCTGCGGGGTGGTGTCGAACTCCAGCGCAATGGTGGCGTTGGCGGCCGTGCGCACATAGTCGTCGATCAGTGCCCGGATGGGGCGCTTGAGGCGGCTGCGGCCAAAAGGCTTGGAGTTGGTGGCGTTCCAGATCAGGGGTTCCATCAGCGGGCGGCCCATGGGGTGGGGCTTGCGTTCTGCCGTCCAGAAGCTGCCGTTGCCGCGCAGCACGATGAGGTCCGTGTCGGTGTAGAAATACACCAGCGTGGGCCGCCAGACGTCCTCGAAGTGTTCATCCTTCACGGTGTCGATGATGGCCATGCCGCAGTCGATGCGGCCCTTCTCGCCGCTCCAGAGGGCCGAAGCCATGGCGGGCGAGTGGAACCGGACACGGCAGCCAATGTCTGCATCAGCGGAAAGGGTGGCAAACACGCAGCCGTATTTCAGCTCGTCCCGACAGGCCTTGGCGTACTCGGCCACCAGACGGTTATCGGCCACCAGCTTCGCCAGGCCGTCCAGGCTGCCGCCGGTGCCCACAAAGCCGTCAAACATGCTGCGTGCAGCCAGCACATCCACGGCCTTCTGGCCCCAGCTGCAACCGACTTCCAGATTGCGCAGGCCCTGCGGCAGGGCGATGCCGAGGTTCACATCCCGCAGGGAGATGTGCCCCTCATAGTACTTGTCTTTGGTGGCGTTGCGGCTCTGGTGATAGTTGTAGGCCGCGGCCAGATCCTGCAGCTGAGTCTGCTCGGCTGCGGTCAGGCCGTCCACCCGGCCGAAATTCAATGTCTGCATGGTTCTCCTTTCAGCCAATCTTCATCTTGCGGGTAGGGTCCCGGCGGCTGGTCTTGGCACCCCAGAGGGCCAGGGCACAGGCTTCCACCGGCAGGCTGTCGTCCCCGCCGAAACCATAGCCCCCGCCGATGGGCCGCTTGACGGCGGTCACGGCGCTCGCATCCAGCGTGGTCTGGGGCTTATACCAGGTCAGCGCTCCCTCGTTGACGCTGTTGGTAAAACCGCTCACGGCGGCAATGATGTCCCGGGCGGCGGGGCGGATGACGGAATTCTTTGCCCGCCATACCTCCTTGATGCGCTCCACCAGCACGTCCACGCCGTTGCGCCCGTCGATGACCACGCAGCTGGCCTTGCCGTACCGGTCGCACAGCCAGGCCGCCAGCCAGGCAAGGCCCTGCCCGGTGGGCCGCAGGTCGATAAGAGAGACGCGGGCGGGGCCCTCTTTCGGGATGACCGCGCCGCACAGGCACACGGAACTGCCGTCGGCGGCAAACTTGACGCCGTAGGCAGTCTTGCCCTCCGGTTTTTCGTCCTCGCTGGCACAGGCTGCCCACGCCTTCCGGTCGAGGGCGTAGTCCAGATGTTCGGTGGCCACCGGGCTCCACCAGCCCAGGCGTTCCCGGGCGAAGGTGTCCGGGTCCAGCTGCTCGCTTTCACCCTCAATGGTGCCGTACTGGATGCGCCGCCCAAGGGCCGGGTTGGCCGCTGCCCAGCGGGCGGGATCCTTCACGTCGCCGATCTCCGGCACGCTGAACTCGAACCACGCGGCTTTTTTGGCTTCGCCGTCCAGTGCCCGCTTGCGCAGGGCGCGGAACACGGTGCCCACGGCATCCGGGCCGGGCGGGGTGCCCACATAGATGGTCTGGGGGTTCAGGCTGGCCGAAATGGCCGGGATGAAGCTGCCCTGTGCAGTCTCGTCCAGCTCCTGTGCCTCGTCGAAGATGAGCAGGTCGCCGTGCTGGCCGCGTCCGCCGTTGCGGGTGCGGGCCAGAAACTTGATCTTTGCGCCGCTCTTCAGGATGATCTGCTCGCGGCCCAGCGCGGTGCGGATCTCGGAAACATACCGGCGCATTTTCGGCCCCTCAAAAAAGGCCCGCATTTCCTCAAAGGTCTCGGTGGCGGTCTTTTGCAGGTGGGCCGTGTAGATGACCGTTTCGTTGAACATGAGCATGCCGGACGCCGCCCGCCCCTGCACCAGCAGGCTCTTGCCGTTCTGGCGGGGCACGCTGCCGCCTGCGGTGGGGGCGGTCCATTTGCCGGACACTGTGCGGCCCATCCAGTCATCCAGGATGTCGCTCTGCCACGGGTCCAGCACGGTGCCGCCCGCCCGCAGGATGCGCACGGCATCCGGCCCGTCAGTGGCCCGGTACTCCGGCGCGATGCGTTCGGATGGCTCCTGGCTTCCCATCATTTTCACGCTCTGCGAGGATCTCGCCGATCTCGTCGCCATCGTTGTCCGCTCCTTCGATCTCTTCAATTTCCCGGATGGTCTCCCGGTACTGCTTGGTCAGCTGAGGCAGGGCGCGGCAGTCCTTGCAGGTGTCGATGCCCGCCGCCAGCACCTTGGCCAGTTGTTTGAGCTGCTCCAGCCGGGTGCCCCGTGCCGTGATGCTTTTCATGGTCGCCATGGCCTGACACCCCTTTCTCCGGGCCTTTGAAATTTTTCCTGTGTGTAAATCGGCGCTGGACGGCACAGGGGTCGCCGTGGGTGGGGGCGGGGGCCCTCCCCCACCCCTCACCAGTCGCCGTCTGAAACCTTCGGAACGCGCAGGAATTTGCCCGATTTTGGGCCGTTTTGACCGGTTTTGTTGCCCTTTTGCGCGTTGCAGAACCAGTGTGCGGGTTGGAGGTTATTCCAATCTTCCGCAGCGGCTCTGGCGGACGGGTAGCCGAACTCTCGCCAGCGGGAAACGGGCTTGATCTCGTCCACCACGAAGGATAGCGGATGCTGTGCGTCGGAAGGTTCGTCATAATGAATCGGCCCGAAACGCCCGTGACAGATGCCGCATTCGCCGCCCATCGCCCGGAGCCGGGCCCGGTGGCGGCGGCGCAGCTGGCCGTTGGCATAGCGCGGGTTGCCCATGTTGCCCATGCGGTTCACCTCCTGACAGACAAAAAGCCTGCACATGGCAGGCAGGCTTGCACCCCGCCAGGCACTCTCCGGGGGCCTTTGCAGGGGCGGGGGTGCTTTGCGGAGGGGACAGGGTACAAAATGACCCCGGGGTACAAACGAGGCCCGGGGGTGGTAAATATGGAGCCGTTGGCCGGACTTGAACCGGCATCGTGACCCGCCCTGACCGGACGGTGCTCTGCTTGAGCTACAACGGCATGAAATGTGCACAGCTGCCCGCAACGGCAGCTTGCTGGTCAGAATGGAAGGGAAACCGCTTGGCTATGCTGCCATGCACATTGTGGGATGATGTCCAGAACCCGCGTCTATTCAAAGGCCCCGCCGGGTACAGGCCCGGACGGTGCCGCTGGATAGCAAAGCAAAATGCCCGGCTGGTACATTCAGGCTGTTGGTCGATAAAGGTTGTTCCCCTGTCGCAGCCGGGCAATACAAAAGCCGCAGGGTGTTGGATGTTGTCCAGCTCCTTGCGGCTTTCGCAGTCTAATAATATCACAGGTCAAACAGTGCAAAACAGTGCGTCTTTCATCAAAAACAGTGCAAAACAGTGCGTTTACTGACACTCCGGGATGTCGAGAGCCTTCACAGCACGCTTGTGCCGCCGGTATACGCGGCTTACATCCATGCCCATCTTGATGGCGATCTGCTCCCACTTCTTGCCACCGATGTACCGCAGGTACAGGATTTCATAATCCTGTATGTCCACGGTCTGGTTCATGACGCTCAGGATCTCCTTGCAGGTCCTCTGGCACTCCATCACCTGCGCGTTGGCTGCCTGCATAGCGTCCGTAATGCGTTCCACAGAGCGGGGCAGCGCCTGACCGTCACCAGCGCCGCCGGGAACAGGGGAGAGCACCTGCGTGATATGCTCCGCGTCTGTACGGTACCGCTCTACCTCTTCCAGCTTGATCTTTTCCAGCTTTGCGGCCTTGCGGTACCGCCGTAACCATTCCTTTTTTTCTTCATAGGTCATCGGGCTGCATCCTCCTTTATCCTCTATTCAGTTCCCCACTGTTCTGCCATAGCGTGGGCAATGCCGGGGAACGTTTTGGCCCTGTTTTTTGCGCGGTCTTTTGTAAACATTCCGCGGTGCTGATCCCCGTGCTTTGTAGAATACGATCCAGACGGGCACCATGTGGCCACAGGTTTGACGATCTGTGTTGGTTTCAACGGGTCAAGCCCTTTCAGCCACAGACAGGTTTTCTTTGTGTACGGATGCCCGTACTCATACGGTTGCACGGTCTGGGTATATGGCGGCAGGCAAAACACTTTGCTTGGCACCGGATTCTCTACGCAGATCTTTGGGATATCTGCCCACCAGAACCTCATAAACAGATCGCGGCCTTGGATGCCTTTTATCACGCGCTCTTCTTGGAGTTGATGATCTTTCCAGAGATGCCTTGCTCCCGCATTGCTGAGATAGGTGCAAGGCGGGTGCGCAATGAGCAAGTCCCACTTGCCAATGTCATGCGTTACGCCGTCCATCGTCACGACTTGCCCCCCCTCAGAGCCATTAGAGCGTCCCCGAAGATGTGCCACTCAGGATGCCCGCCGGACGGTTCTTGAATGTCGCACGAATACGCTTCATGCTCCAAAGCGCGAAACGCCTTGCAAACCTCCTGTGATTCCTCGCAGGCTATAAGTACACGCATTTCAGTTTCCTCCGTATGGTTCCGGCAACTTTGCCCACGCAAGGACTTTGCGCCCGCTGGTGTGCAGATCGCCGCGCCACTTCCCGTCAATGGTGCAGTCAGTGACTACATAGCGCCTGCCGCCGGGCACCTCAATGGTGACAAGCACCTCGCCGGAGGTCATTTCAAACATTCCGGGTCGCCATTTATCAGTGCCCTTAAATTTGTAAAAGATTGATTCGTGTTCAGGCGGTTTCCCGTGTTGCCAGTCCGGCCAGCTTTTAAGTTCAGCCGCCGGGCGTGCATCAATGACCCTCTCCACGTCCTGCAATGTGTGAATATAGCCCAGCGCGGCCTCCATGTTCAGGGTCTCTTTGAGTTCGCTGCTGTCAATCAATTTCACTTCATCCATGATCTGTCGCGTTCCTCCATCGGAATATACCTGTTTTCGCACTGGACGTTGTTGCAAAAACGCTCGGCTCCAATGACTTTCAGCGGCTTGCCACAAATCGGGCAGAATTTAGGCACCCCGCGTGTCTGGTACGGGTTTCCATCTGCCTTTGTTCCACCCGCTTGCAGCAGGTGAGCCATACACGCAATAGAGCCGGGCTCCACCACCGCCATACAGTTATGGCGTGCCTTGCAAGAACTACAACCCATTTTTTGCTTGCCTCCTATACCGCCCCGCCGGGCGGCCTTTTGTTAATTTGCGGTCACACAAGTAAAGTGCTGCGTCATCTTGTCAAACTCCAGCCCGGCATTGCCCACGCGGCCCTCTTTGTTTTTGGTCAGGCGGCTGAAATAGGTGTCACCGTCAGCTGACAGCAGCAAAATGGCATCCGCGTCCTGCTCGATCTGGCCGGATTCACGCAGATCCGCGTTAGACGGCTCTGCCCGTGCAGCGTTGCGGTTCAGCTGGGCCAGCGCCACAACGAGGATGCCGGTTGTCTGGGCCAGTTCATGCAGCGCAATGGAGATCTCTGTGATTGCATTGTACCGGTCACTGCTGCCACGCTCATGGATCAGCTGCAAATAGTCCACGAAAATGATATCTGCTTTCATTCGGAGGGCCTGTGCCTTGATCCACGCCACGCCCTTGCCAGCTGCGGAACGGATGAACAGCGGCCAGCGCTTCATATCGGCCAGCCGGTCAAGTTCGTTCATGGACAGCGTTTTATTTTTGACCGCCGAGAGAGGAGCATACAGCTGGTTGGCAATCAGACGGGCCTGCAATGTGGCCGGGTCTGTTTCCAGCGAGAAATAACACACACGCTTGCCCTGCTTGGCCATGCCTGCAGCAAGCTGGAGGCTCAGAGCAGTTTTGCCTGCGCTTGGTCTGCCGCCGATCACGAAATAGTTGCCGGGCACGAGGTGCAGGTTTTCGTCCAGCTTGGACAGGCCGGTGCGGATGTACTTTGGTTTCTCGTCCAAATGCCGGATATAATCATCCAGCAGATCGCCCACGCTCTGAAAATCGTTCTTTTCAGTGTGGATATCCAGCGCCTGCCCCATCTGCTGGTAAAGATCCGGCAGATCATCAAAGGCGGTTGCAGCATCCACAGCCCTAAAGGCAAGGCTCTGGAAACGGGCCTTTGCGGCATCCTCCATGATGATCCGCGTCCACTCTTCCACGCGGTCACGGGTCAGCCGGATGCACTCACTCTCACAGGAGGCCACGCAGGACAGCAGGTTTTGCTTTTGGTCTGGGTATTTTGCCGCGATCTGCATGATATCCAGCAGGCCCTTTGTGATCCAGAACCCTTGCACGGCTGCAAAGGTGGGCTGCAGTTCAGGCCGGAAATGCTCAATGCTCAACTCCGGCAGGGAATACGGTGCCAGCTGATCGTCCATCAGCAGCGCGCCGATCAATACGCTTTGCACGTCCATCACAGATCCTCCCATGTACGCCCGCCATACGGGGTTGCAGGCTGTGCAGCGGGCTGGCCCCACTCTTTCCGGTTCCTCAGCCAGTTACGCGCTGCCGCTTTCCAGTCCTTCATTTTGGTTTTACCCACGATCCACCCGTTAGCCTCGTACCGATCAACGAACTTGTCAGCCTCGGTCTGAGCATCAGCAGGCGGGACACCACGCTCCCGGAAGTACGCTCTGACCTGTTCCACCGTAGGCGGTGAAAAACGAGTTGCGGACGGCCCTTTATTCTCGCTTTTATTATTATTTTCTTTCTTGGGTGCACATTCTGCACCGGTAGAGGTGCACTTTTTGCACCTATCTGGGTGCACATTGTTCACCGGTGCATTTTCTTCACCGGTGCACTTTTTGCACCCATCAGACGCAGAAGCACACGCCGCCGGGCGAAGCGCTGCATACCGGTTTGTGGGCCTGCCGTTTACCGGCTCAGTCCACTTGCGGATTAGACCGTCCTTTTCCAGTTCAGCCAGCAGGTTCAGCACAGCCCGCTTGCTCAGCTTGAAATACTCCACAATGTAGCTGACAGAGCCATAAAAGCAAGACTGTTCGTCTTGTGAAAAACCCCAGATCAGGGCATAGATCAGGAGTTTGTTGCCGTTGAGGTTGTAGTCTGTGACCATCCACGGCTGCACCACAACATATCCGTCTTTTCTCATCCTGCTTGTCCTCCTGAATTAAAAGGGGAGATCGTCATTGTCATCGATCACGGCAAAATCGTCCACGCCGCCGTAGTTTGCAGGCGGGTCTGCTTTCGGCCAGGCACCAGAGCGCGGGGCAGCCTCGCCGCCCTCGTCCACCGGCTTGCTGGTGCCCTTGGAGCCCGCAAAGTTGATGTTGTCCGCCACCACGGCAACGGATGTACGGTTGTTGCCGTTCTTGTCCTGATAGTTGTTGGTCTGGAGACGGCCATTGATGGCGACCAGACTGCCCTTCTGGAAGTAGCGGCACACAAAATCCGCCTGCTGCCGCCATGCCACGATATCCACAAAATCGGCCTGACGCTGCTCGCCGGGCTTTGCGAAATTGCGGTCACAGGCAATGCGGAAGCGGCAGACATTCACCCCCGCCGGGGTGGTGCGGAGTTCAGGATCCGCCACAAGGCGGCCCATAATTGCGATAACATTAAGCATTGATATAGTCCTTTCCAACGGCGGTCATCCATGCAGCGTGTGCGCCGGGGCCGTTCTTCTCCTCATATTTCGCCTGTGCAACAGCTTTCAGGGTCTGGGCGCAGGTGGCGTTATAGTGCGGGCTCATGCCCGGCTCATTGTGGTGCTGGTGGCACAGCCAGACCTTGAGGCCGTGCCTCTCCGAAAAGCTGCGCAGCGGCCCATTGAGGACATGGTGCTCCTCCAGCCCGCGCGTGGTCTTTACCGCGTACCAGCGGCGGCAGATGTAGCACTCCTTTTCTGCCTGAATGATGCTTTTAGACAAGCGGCACCCCATCCTTTTGCGTGCTCTCATAAGCCTCGCGGTATGAGTGCACATTATCGACCTGATACTTCTGGCCGTTGAAAAGTTTAACGGTGAACCCATCAATGAAGTCATACCGCCGGGCGACGTTGATGCACTGCGCCAAGCCCCGTGCGGTGTTCCAGTTGACTCCGTGAGCCATCAGCAGCTTGCAAAAACGCTTGCGGGTCATTTTCTTGGTCATCTGTCAAGACTCCTTTCCAATAGCGCCCTGGCCTCTCTGGATCCGGGCATACATTTCGCCGTAAGGGTACAGCGTGGCCTCCGTGAAGCACTCGGATTTTTCGTTGTAGACCATCAGGATGCCCTTGTGCCCCTCAGAGTATTGGCGCAGTTCGATGATGGTACGGACAGCCTGCCGGATATCGCGAGCCTGTGATTTGTGCTGCGAGATCATCAGCTTTTCAAAGCGTTTGCGTTTCATGGTTCACTCCACTCCTGCCAGTAGGCAGTCACTAAGGGATCACTCACGCCCATCTCGGCAAGGCGGTCAAAGATCCCGTCTATCATGTTCTTCATTTCTTGGGTGGTAAAGGTGGAGCTGCCCTGTGTGCATTTAACCGTGCAGCGGTTGCCGTCCAGTATCTCCACCACATGGACAAGCCGATAGCAGCCGCGCAGGATATCCAGAGCGCCCGCCGGGCACTCCAGATAGTCCACCTTGGCCCCGTACTTTTCCAGCATCTCCAGATAACAGTCCTCCGGGGTCACGCCGCCGGTGCGCCCGGCGTTGTAGTGGTCGGCCATGATGGTGAGCAGCGCCCACATGAGGGCATTCTGGGCCGTTGTGCGGCCCTTGTGCTCAGGCTCCACCGTCAGGGTCAGGCGCAGCGGCTGCCCGTGGGCCAGATCATCAAGGCGCTGGAAAATCTGGGTTTCCACAAATTCCGCGGTGTTTTCCACCTCGATGCAGTGAGATTGTGGATTGTACACCACCGGCAGCCTGCCAATCACTCGGTTTGCCATACCACTTTGCAATCTCCCTGCAGGAACTGCACGCCAATAATGCGGCCATCATCGGCCCGCAGCAGCTTGTCCACGGTCAGAGCGCCGTGCAGGCGGTAGCCGGTGGGCTGATCGCTCTGCCCCTTGGCTGTCCGCTGGTATACCGGCTCAATGACAACGCCGCCCATGGTCATGGATGGCAGGGCCATCACGTCAGATCCGGCACCCCAGAGGGATGCAGCAGCCAAAAAGCTGCCGTTTTCCTTCCACTTGTCCGGGTTGCTGATCTGCAGCTTGCCCGCCGGGGCCGCTGCATCCTTGACGGCATAGTTGTTGATAAGCGGGTTATACACGCCCACGCCGCACCAGAGGCGGCCATCCGCGAAGTAATAGCGGCGTGTCCAGCCCAGAGGGCCAAACGTTTCATCCATCATGCGGACGATGGCGGCAGGGTCAGGCAGGCACCGGACGCGCACGGCATCAGGGCCGCACTCGCAAACTACCACCTGCACCTCCTGCGGGGCCGTCTGCCGGGGTTTTGTGTACGGCAGGGGAAACTGTACCACCTGCGCCGCCGGGCGCTCCTGCGCGTTCTGCGGGGCCTTGCGGCGGGCGGCGTTACTTTTTGTGGTTGTAGGCATTATGTAAACGCTCTCCTTTCTCGTTGTAGGATCTCGGATCTGCGAGAGGGTGCAGCCAGCCATATTGCAGGGCAGCCTGTGCGGCGGCCCTCTGAGGGGGGGCAGCTCTCCACAGATCATTCATTTCGTCAGCCGTCACGTTGGTGGCAATGTGTGTGTGGTGGGTGCAGGGCACCATGCAGATCACTGTGCCATCCTCTGCGGTAGTGTAGACCACGGGAGGCATCAGGCGGCGGATCTCGCACAGCAGCTTTGCCTGCTTGGTCGGGGTCATGGCGCAGGGCCACAGCCAATCCTCGTCAAGCATCCACACCAGTTTCCCGTCCAGTGTGGCCTGCTTTGCATCGGGCCATGCGTTGGCGTGGATCTTACGCCTGACGGTGGCGGGCGTTTTTCCGTGGATCTCAGCCCACTCCTCAACAGTGACCATCCTTCCCATGGGATCAGCTCCTTTCTTTGCGCTATGCGCTGGCAGTGGCTCTTGTTTTACCTCCTGCCACCATTGGAGGGCACGGTCAGCTCAGACCGTTCAGGACGGGGACGCTGCTTTCCCCGCCCACATAGGTGGGAAGCTTGCCATCCCACAGTGCATCTACGCCGGTGATACGGTAGTATTCCAGCAGATTGCTGTCCAGACTGTCGGTCAGAGCGTCGTTGGCCTCGGCCTTTTTCTGAGCGGCATACAGCTCGGCATCCGCAGCCACCTTGGATTTTTCGGCCTCAGCCTTTGCGGCAATCAGATCCGCGTCCGCCGTTGCCTGCGCTTCCACGCGGCGCTTTTCGGCATCGGTCTCGGCCTTTTCTTTTTCCTGCTGGGCCTTCACCTTTGCTTCAACGGCATCCGTGAAGGTATCCGTGAAATCGAAATTCGTGATGCTGATGTAAGAGAGGTCGATGTTGTACTGCGCCAAAACACTGCGCAGCTGCGCGTCCATCTGTTCTGCCACGGCATCCCGGTTGGAAATCAGACTGCTGGCATCATAGTGTGCTACAACTGCCTTGACCACCTCCGGGACACGGGGCAGGATCAGAACATCCTCGTACTTGCGGCCCACCTCTTTGTAGATGGTCATGGCATTGGCCTGATTGATCCGGTAGCCCACCGTCACGCTGGTGGCCACTTCCTGAATGTCGGAACTGAACGCCGAGAGGTCGATGCTGACCTCCTGCACCCGGTTATCCATCTTGACAATGGATTGCCACGGTGCCTTTACCACAACGCCTGCGTCCTTGGTGCCATTTTCGACCTTGCCAAAGGTAGTCACAATGCCGGTGTAGCCGGTCGGCACGAACGAGACACAAGAAATAACGATCAGGACGGCCGCCAGAGCGCCGGGAATCACGGCAGCGGCCTTATACTCAGACCGGAACAGGCAGAATGCTGCCAACAGAGCCAGAATGCCAAAAATAAAAAAGATCATAGGTTCCTCACTTCCACATGGTTGAAATCATTCGGCCAGCGTTGAAGTAATGTCAGAGCGTGGCAGGTTAGGACGCCATTTCATGGGTACGCCTCCAGACGTGTGATCTCATAGATCGAGTTATACAGGTAGTGCCGCCCGCCCCGCAGGTATTCGAGGCTTTGCAACAGCATTTCAAGATGATACAGGGCAGGCGGCGGGTTGCTGCCTTTCAGGTGGTAGTGCAGCCAGTGGATCAGTTCCCTCAGCTGCGGATCGGACAGCCGCAGCACCGTGGATGCCTGAAACTTGTGCCCGCGGTCATCCACCGCGTAATAGAGCACGCCTGCATATTGCAGGCAGTCGCAGTCTATGGTATACTCTGAGGGGAGAAAACTGTCCGTGTTCTCTTTGGGCTTGTCCGTGTTGGCGCACGGGCAGGCCCTTTCTTTTTGCCCGATCATAAATTGAACAGCTTAGAGAGAAAAGCTGCCTCCTTGCCGGTAAATTCTTCTTTGCGTTCAGAGGGTTTCGTTTTATAACGGGCAATGACGGCAGATTTTACACTGTTTGCAAACCCATCAGCTGCCTGCTGCAGCTGTTCGTCCGTCAGATCGGGGATAAGGCTGTCAACAAACGTTTCGATCAGGGCCACCGTGAGGAGCATAAGCCGGTCAATCCGCTGGCCCTTCCCGATAAAACTAACTCCAACGTTATCTCCAATTTTTTCAATGACAATCTTCATGGTGTTTCCTTCCTTTTCCTCTGGTGCGTGGCGGGGGCAGTTCGGCCTCACGGCGCTCTACGAGTTCCCGCCGCATGATGTATTTATACGGTTTCTTGGGTTTCCGGGTCTGGGTGTGGGCGTAGTGCGTGGTAAATGCGGCGGTGCTCTTGTAGCCAAGCCGCCGGGCCACCATTGCGGACGTGCCGGATGCGATCAGGTCGCCGGTCTTGGCATCCCAAACGGTGTACCAGTTGCAATAGTTGTAAAAATCAGCCATTGCCGCGTTCTTCCTTCATCAGTGCTATGAGGCCGTCAAGTTCCTCGGCCACAAGGTCATAAGTTTCGGCCCGTGCCTTGCAGCTGGCCTTTACCGGGGCAGCGGATGCGTCCAGCAGGTTTGCGCTGTTCGTGTTGCGCTGGGCAAGCCGCCTATACTGCCGGTTCAGGCTCTCCGCGTATTCAATCGCTGTCATACCCATGTCATGCACCCCGCCGGGCATCGCTCCGGCTCTCGGTCGCGGTCAGACCGCTGCGCTGCTTCTGGGTGCTGTGCTCGTAGTGCTTGCTGCCGGCAAGCATCCCGCTCACGCTCAGGAACAGGCCAAAGCCCACCGCAGCAAGCACCCACGGCGCGGCCTTGACAGCCTCAGCCACTTCCCAGCCGCCCCGCATGATAAGCAGGTGGGCAATGCCGGTGTTAAGCCAGACCAGCACCCGTGCGGCACCCACGCCTGCCAGAAAAGCCACGCTGCAAATTTTAAGATACCGTTTCATTGTCCTTGTCCTCCTCAGTTTCCATGCGATCCAGCAGATCGGCCGCGTTCGTCACAATCGAAATGAGATAGCCCGCCGGGTCATCCGATCCGGCAGCGAGTGCGGCCAGCAGGGAAACGCACAGTTTCGATGTCTCAAGCCTCACGCAGTTGGTTTCAATCTGCGGGTTCCCATCCTCACCATACGATACGCGAATATAGCTCTTGTTCGGTTTGGTCATGCTGCACCATCCTTTTCTTTCACGCCGATCCGCTCCGCGTCCTCCGGTTTTGCCACCGGGCTGCGCTCTGCTGCCCACTTGGCCAGCAATGCCGGATAGATCAGATATACGTCCTGCCCGCCGGGGGCGGGTGCCTTGATGTAATCGCCAAACGGGAAAACCCGCTGCTGCAGCCCCAGCTGCAGGGTGTCCTTGCCGATGGAAAAACCCACATCCCGCAGGTAATCCACAGCCACCTGTGGCCTGACAAGTGCTTTCATGCTGTCCTCCTTAGCCGCGTGCTGCGGCAGCCTGTGCGTCCTTCATGCGCCGGATCTCTTCCGGCGTGAGGCCGGTGTCCTCGTACTGGCCGAGGCGCTGCACCAGATCGTCCTTTTTGGCGGTGCTCCAATAGCCGCTCTTGATGCCGCTGCACCGCTGGGCTGTCAGTCGTTCCATGTGCCGTCCTCCATGTCAAGGCTCCAAAACTCGGCCAGCGTCTTGCACACCGGCTTTGTAAAGCCAATCAGATCCTCGCCCTTGGTAGCTGCCAGCAGCGCGTCACCATTGAGGAGGCAAATACCGCCGCCCTCCCACAGATCGGATGCCCGGCCATTGTACGGCAGGTGGCGCAGCCGCCCCTCCTCGTTGACGATCAGGTCAATGCCATCCACCGGCTCTCGCGCCCACGTTATGCCCAGACAGCTGGGCGTTACCTCGATAGGGCCGCCCACCAGTTCCTGCATGGTTTCCAGCTTGATGCTGTCCCCATCGTCACAGGCCGCCAGTTTGCAGGGGCCCACTGCCGGGATAGAGATCATATATCTATCCATCAAAATTCCCTCCTCACGCTTTCGGCTCCCGTTCCAGCAAATAGTCAATGGAGCAATGGAACAGATCCGACATCATTACAAGTTTTGACTGTGGGATGCTGCCGTGGGCCATCCAGTTGTAAACAGTCTTTCGCGTCACGCCGAGGTGCTTTGCAAGATCTTCCACGGTCATTCCTGCCCGGCTGCGTTCTGCGTTAATATTGGGATAAGACACCTTGAAATCTCCTTTCTGTCTTTCGTTACTCGTTTTGAGTAACCACTATTATAGTATACCCGAAACGAATATTTGTAAAGAAAAAAATTACCCAATTTGAACAGCCGATTTTTGTCTAAACCGCCCAAATTGAGTAAAACGCATTGTTTCATTACTCAAAATGTGTATTATAATAACTAGAAAGGAGTTGGTGCAAATGAATCGCCTATCTCAGCTCCGTCAAGAAAAAGGGCTCAATATGAGAGAGGCTGCACGCGGACTAAATATGCCGTACACAACGTATGTGAACTATGAGAAGGGCACAAGAGAGCCAAACTCGGAAACGCTCATTGCGTTGGCAGAATTTTACGGGGTGTCAATTGACTATCTCCTGTGCAAGAGCAGCACCCCCAACAGTGGCGAGATCCCGCCGGGATTTCAGCCAATGCCCGCCATGACAGAGGTGCCACTGGTTGGCCGGATCGCCTGCGGCACGCCGATCACGGCAGAGGAGAACGTGGAGCGCATGGTCTGTGTCCCCTCAAAATGGCACGCCACCTTCACGCTGACCTGCGAGGGCACCAGCATGGAGCCGCGTATCCATGACGGCGATCTGGTAGCTATCCGCAGTCAACCCACGGTGGAAAACGGCGAGGTTGCCGCTGTGCGGATCGAGGGAGAGGCCACCCTGAAACGGGTATATTTGCACAGCAACTTTATCGAGCTGCGGGCCGAAAACCCGAACTTTGAAAGCATTATCCTTGCCAAAGAGGACATGAACACCGTAACGATCGAGGGCAAGGCCGTGGGGCTTTGCAGGGATATCTAAAACACGGAGGTGAGAGCATGAAAGGAGTAGCCAGAATCGGCGTAGTGGCAGGCGTGATGGTTCTTTGCCTGACGGCTTGCGGTGAAAGCAGAATTTCAGTATCATCGGAAACTACGTCCGCTATTTCGCAACCTGCAGAAGTGTCAACGGAGTATTTCAAATCTGATAAGGGATTGAATCATTTCTTTCAGAAATATAATGAAATTGCTGAATATCCTTTTGAAGAGGAGCAAATACAGCAGGGAAACGTAAAAGCAAAGGCTTTAATCTCAACTGGCGATTTTTATATTGAGATGGTCAATAGCCGAAACGGCCTCGAAATTCTTATAGATGATGGCCCAGAAGAATCGGTTGCGCTTTACCCTGTTTTCCGAGATTTTTTGAAAGTCATGGACGACTCGCTTTCCGATGAACAAATTAAACAGGCATGGAGCGATATCAAGAAAATTGGGACAAAATATATGTATGATGGAAACTATACTTTAAACAGTTTAAAAATGAACTACAGCAATGTGGAATTTCAAGGTTCTCGTCAAGTGAAAGTCCATATCTACGGCCTGCAATATTCGGCATAACCAGAAGAGGAGTGCAATATTATGGGGTTGCGATTCAGAAAAAGCATAAAACTGGGAGGTCTCCGTATCAATTTTAGCAAATCTGGCATCGGGTACAGTTACGGCGTTAAGGGGCTTAGATACACGAAAACAGCTAATGGAAAGGATCGCATCACGGCCTCTATTCCGGGCACCGGTATATCCTATGTGGAAGAGAGCGCCAGAAAAAAGCGAAAAGGTTCATCAACGCAGCCAGTTGTACCGGAGCCAAAGAAAAATTATCGAATTCCGCTGGCAATAAAAGCACTTGCCGTTTTGTGCGGCATCGGATTTGTTGCCTATTATATGGTGCAGGGGTGGGAAATGGTCACGGCGTTGTGTTCCGGCGCGCTCATGGGCGGTCTGAGCTATCTCGCTCTTTCCTTTCTGTATGGAGCGGCGGCGGAAGCAGTTGGCTCCTTGCTACACAAGGACGTCTCACCTGCGCAGAATGATGATCCCGAGGAAAAATAAAAAACAAAAAACCTCCCCCAGTGCGCCAACACCGGGAGAGGTTCCGATCAGGATGCCTGCGGTAGCATCGTAGATCTCAAACAAGCCAAAACTTGCAGATCTATAATACCACCGCCGGGCAAAGTATTCAAGCGGAGGTATAAATATTGAAATGTCAGAGAACCGCCTGCGGGCGGGATATCCCAGAGGACGCGCTGTTTTGCCCCTACTGCGGGAAAAAGCAGCAGCGCACGGCAGCGCCAAAGCCGCGCAAGCGTGCCAATGGCAAAGGCAGCGTGTACCGCCGGGGAAAATCATGGTGCGCGCAGTCGCGTATATATCGCGGCGGCGTTCTGGTGTTTGAGCGCATAAAAGGCGGCTTTCCCACACGGGCGGCAGCTGAGGAATATCTGGACGGATACACCCGCACCGGTGTGGCACCCAGATCCATGCGCCTGATTGACTGCTGGATGGCCTTGCAGGAAACAAAAAAGTGGCAGGCCCTCAGCAAGGACAAGCGCAGCCATTATGGCACCGCATGGCGCAGGCTGGAACAGGTTCAAATGCAGGTCGTGGGGCAGATTCCCTTTAAGGTGCTGCAGGAGCTGACGGATGCCGCGCCCGGTGACTACTATGCCCACAGGGATATCAAAACGCTGCTGGGCAAACTGTATGAGGTGGCCGTCACCAGCGAAGCGCTGGACATGGCGCAGGACAAAACGGCCCTGATCGAACTGCCACCGGTGCCAGACAGCGAGAGGGACGCTTACACCGTGGACGAGGTACACGGGATGTGGAGGGCATACCGCGCCGGGGACGATCTGGCCCGGTATGCGCTGATCCTGTGCTATACCGGCATGAGGCCGGGCGAGTTGATGCAGCTGGATCTCACCAACATTGACTTGCAGCAGCAGCGCATTGTGGGAGGTATCAAGACGGCAGCAGGCAAAAACCGGGAGATCCCCATAGCCACGGCCATTGTGCCGCTGGTGGTCGAGGCAATGCAGGTGGCCACCCACGGTCTGGCTGATGGCTGCCGTGAACACTTTTATGACCGCTGGTGCCCGTCCGTGGAGCACTGGGGAGGCAGGCCGCACATGACGGCCCACAGCTGCCGCCACACGCTGGCAACGGCCATGGAGGCCGCCGGGGTGCCGGTACTTCTGCAAAAGCTGATCCTTGGGCACGCTGTCAAGGACATCACGCAGCACTACAGCCGTCACCAACCTTTTGAGGATAAGTTGGCAGCCGTTGAGCGTGCAACGGCCATTTTTAACGAGGATGCGGGTAGCTGACCGGGTTGCCTGCAAAGCCCGATTTCTGCAACGATTCAACGCGGTTTTTTCTGGCTCTGCTAAGGGCGTAGGTCGTCTAAACAACGGCGCGAGGGTTCAAATCCCTCCTAC
>OHDG01000260.1_pt1 | contig 40362 bp, 29 predicted proteins | sample 1566961 | NCBI WGS metagenome assembly OHDG01 (sample SAMEA3879539, study PRJEB24766) | human gut metagenome | biome: human-associated habitat; feature: feces | place: USA | collected 1985/1987
TACTCCTACTCCTACTCCTACTCCTACTCCTACTCCTACTCCTACTCCTACTCCTACTCCTCTACCCTCCCTTCCGGACTTCTCCGACACGAGCTACGAAATGTTTCCGAACCGGCAAAAGAAAACCCCGCACATATAGAATGCGGGGTTTTCTTTTCTCAAATCCTTAAAACGGCTAAAAGTGAGCCATAAATTCCAGGACGATCTTGTCGTGTTCGGAAACTTTGGGGACGACACCCTTGTCGTAAAAATACATCTCATAGTTGAGCCGGATATCGGCCATAAAAGGCAATCCGAAGCTGAACGTAATGCCTGCCGTGACGCGATGACGCTCCAGATCATTGACGAACAGCAGACCGTTGTCGTCGGGAATGCCGTTGCTGTGATCGGACATATAGTCGTAACGGCCTGCGAACGACATCTTTTTGAAGACACGGCGCAAAGGCAGGTCATAACAGAAAAATCCGTCGAAGGCATTCACGCCCGCGAACGAATTGCGGGCATACTCCTTACGCAGATACTCGGCCTCGAAGAACCAACCGCCCAAGCGGTAGGAGCACCCCACGTCGTAAAGGTGAATCCGCGTATCGGCAGGACGGGTCGTCTGGTAGCTCACCACGAAATTCATCCCCTCGGCAAAACCGAACTGCGCCTTTGCCGCATAGTTGAATTTGTCGGTCCAGAAATCCTTCTGGTCGTCGATACCCGACCCGTTGAACATACCGACTTGCAGGTTGATCGGAACCTTCTCGCCGAATTTCCAGCCCAGGGTGGCTCCGACATCGCGGACGCTGCCCACCTGCTTGGCGATGAACGAACGGTTCGCAAAATACTGCGTATGGGGGGAACGGTGAGCATCGATGGTAAACGGGACCCGCATAAATCCGATCGTGAAACCGAGTCCCTTATAGAGTTTGGTCCCCAGATACGCATTGACCATCTTGATCTTTCCCTCGTCCGAGAGGTCGATCTCCATACAGTAAGCCAGTTTCGAATAGATCTCGCCGGCCACGCCGAAGCGGGCGTTGCGAACCTGGAAGCGGGCATCGCCCTCGCCGGGCTGGTACTCGAATTTGGCCCGGAGCGTTCCCAACAGGTCGATCGTCACGGGTGGAGCCTTTTTCTCCTCCTTTTGTGCTCCCGAAGCTGCCGAAATTTCGAAATGAGTCTGAACTCGGACTCCTTCGTCCTCGTCATCATCCTCATCTTCGTCATCATCCTCATCGTCGTTCTCACGACCGTCGCCCTTGTCACGCCTCCTGTCCTTCTGCGAAAGCTCGCCCTGCCCGACGTTCTCGTCCTGCCCGGCATCCGTCCGCACCGCAGCGGCACGATCGTCGTCATCCGTATCGACATCTTTTTCCTGTTTCGGGTGATTCGTACTCTCCGGCTGCGACTCGATGACCATCTCTTCCAGATCGTCCTGCACGGGTATCGTTTCCACATCCACCCTCTCCACCGGAGGTTGCTGGGCCGCTGCGGACAACGACATACTCATCGCAAGGCATAATAAAAACCATCCGGCCACTCTGCGGGTAAAATTCTCCATAGGCAACTCTATTCTCTTTTATCTTGTCGTCAGATACGGGCCACAGGCATAATACATTGATTGAAACCTATTTAACCCTTTCAAAATATCTCGTGTTCCGCAAATATAGACAAAAACAGTGCAAATGACACTGTTTTTGTCTATCGCAGGTTCAAAATACGACTTATTACTTATTTGGTAAACTTATTACAAGCCTTCAGCAACTGACGCAACGTATCGACTAATTCCTGGGACTCCTGCAGCGTAATCAGATAGACGAGCGAAACATGCAGGCTGTTGCCCTCCTCCTGCACCCGGTACATCTGGGTCTTGCGCTCGGTCGAGATGGATTCGCGCAACCCTTCGGCTTCGATCAGCACGTTCTCGATATCCGAATAGTCGTTCTGCTCCATCATGCGGCGAATCTCGACCATCAGGTTGAAAATCCGGGTCCGAATGGGCAGGAACTCCCGCAGATAAACTTTGGGCATCGGGTTGAAGTTATTGCCGACATGCTCCTTGCACGGCTCGCAAAGACGTTTGAGACAGTAATAAAGTTGCTCGGAAGCATTGCTCGCCGTGTGGAACCAGGTGTTCTTTTCGAGCGCCAGGTTGCGGTCGATACGGCGCATGGCGAGCATCTGCCGACGACGCACCCGCTTGAGCAGGTCTTTTTCTCCTCCGAGCGCCCGTTCAGCTTTGCGCAGGCTCTTGATATCCTCCTTCAGCAAACCGTCGGTAATCTGACGGAAGGTCGATTCGGCGAACGTTACCGATGCCATGAGCGACTCGGTCATATGTCGGCGGAGCAACGTCCACACTTCGGCCTTGTCGCGGGAAGTCATCATCCCCTTGAAAACATCATCGTGCTCGGCCTTCATCTTCCGGCGGTAGCGGATATTGCTGCGTATCAGGAAGAGAATCGTCAGCGCTACGACCACGACCATAGCGATCGTACCGCCGTAATAGATAGCAAGCGCGAGCAGGAACGTCGCCACGAAAGCCGCACCGGCCGTAATGAACCAGCCGCCGATCACGGAAATCACACCCGTAATGCGGAATACGGCGCTCTCGCGGCCCCAGGCCTTATCGGCCAGCGAAGAACCCATCGCCACCATAAAGGCCACGTAAGTAGTCGAAAGAGGCAACTTGAGCGAGGTGCCCAATGCGATCAGCAAGCTGGCCAGCAGCAGATTGACCGCCGCACGTACCATATCGAAAGCGGCACCGTTCTCCAGAATCGCCTCGTCCTTATCGAAGCGTTTCCCGAGCCAGCGCTTCAGTCCCTGCGGCATCGCATTGTCGATTCCGGTAGCGAGGGACGACGAAGCACGCACGATACTCCGGGCCAGCCCCGACGAACCGAACATCTCGTCGCCGGCATCCTGACGGGCCAGATCCACCGAGGTCTTGATAACGCCCCGGGCCTTCCGCGAAGTGGTCAGGGCGACGATCATCACCACGCCCGAAAGAGCCAGGAAAATGAAGGGCGTCCGGGCAGGCGCGTTCAGCGAATCCATCAGGAAGGTTTCGGATCCGTTGCCGTTGGCGACGTAATCCATATAGGAAGAGTAGCCCGTCAGAGGTACGCCCACGAAATTCACCAGGTCGTTTCCGGCGAAGGCCAGTGCCAGGGCGAAAGTTCCCAGCAGCGTGACTACCTTGAAAATATTGATCCGACACCAGTGGAGCACCTGCGAGAGAAGGCAGAAGAAGATGAAGCAGCCGGCCACCAGGTGACGGGTATAGGTAGAAATCCACTCCGACAGTTCGGGTGTCATGAACGACGAATCCTTCATACCCTTGATCAGAATGAAATAGATGATCGCCGTCATCGCCACACCGCCGAACAGCGCGGCGGACCACTTCATGTGCGACTTATAATTGAAAGTAAAGATCAATCGGGCGATATATTGCACCACTGCGCCGAATACGAATGCGATCGCCACCGAAAGGAAGATGGCCATGATGACCGACAAAGCCTTTTCCGAATTCAGCATATCGGCAAAGGTAAGCCCCGTATCGTCTGCGGCCAGCTTGACCATCGCCAGAGCGAACGCACCTCCCAGCAACTCGAAAACGATCGACACGGTAGTCGAAGTCGGCAGCCCCAGGGTATTGAAGGTGTCCAGAAGAATCACGTCGATTGCCATGACCGCCAGGCAGATACACATGATATCCTGGAAATAGAACTGTTCGGGCCTGAAAATCCCGTGCCGGGCGACATCCATCATACCGTTGCTCATGACGGCGCCGCACAGGATACCCACCGCAGCTACACCCATGATCCACTTGAACGAAGCGGCCCGGGCGCCGACGGCCGACCCCAGGAAATTCACGGCATCGTTGCTGACACCCACCACCAGATCGAAAATCGCCAGCAGAAAGAGGAAGAGGACAATGCCTAAATAGATTGATTCCATACTTTTTTAATTGGTTTTACGCCTAAAGTTATCATTCGGGAACAAAAGTACCGGGCGGAAATGATAACGACGTTTCAAACCTGTTACAAACCCGTTACAAAATCCGGGAAATGCCTCGTTTTTATGAACCGTCTGTTACAATTCCGTGAAATTTCGATCCTTCCGGATTTGCGAAACCGTTTTATTCCCTAATTTTGACGCGTCGAATCAATACGAAGGTCATGGGGAAATACAAAATTCTGGTGGTGGACGACGAAGAGTCGCTGTGTGAAATCCTGAAATTCAACCTCGAACTCGAAGGATACGAAGTGGATGTGGCTTACAGCGCCGAACAAGCGCTGGCGATGCATCCCGAACGTTATTCGCTGCTGCTGCTCGACGTAATGATGGGAGAGATCAGCGGCTTCAAAATGGCCCGTATGCTCAAGTCCTCGCCCGAAACGGCTGCCGTGCCGATCATCTTCTGCACGGCCAAAGACACCGAAGACGACACCGTTGCGGGCTTGAACCTGGGTGCCGACGACTATATCTCCAAACCCTTCTCGATGCGCGAAGTGACGGCCCGGGTACGGAGCGTGCTGCGCCGCTCGCAAGCCCGGCAGGAGGAGGAAGCCATCTGTTTCGAAGGGCTCTGCCTCGACCTGCAGAGCAAGGTCTGCCGGGTGAACGGACAGGAGGTTCCCCTGACCAAAAAGGAGTTCGAAATCCTCACCCTGCTCCTTTCCCACCCTAGGGTGATCTTCTCGCGCGAACAGATCCTCGCCCGGGTCTGGAACAACGAAGTGATCGTCCTGGACCGCACGATCGACGTAAACATCACGCGCCTGCGCAAGAAAATCGGGCCCTACGGCTCGCATCTGGTGACCCGCCTGGGCTACGGCTATGGATTTGAAAAGTAAACACTCCTATCAGACGCAATCGTTCCTCTGGCTGCTGGGCTTCTCGTGGCTGCTCATCGTCTGCTTCGTCGGCTTCCAATACCACCGGGAGAAGGAGCTGCGCACGGAGCTGCTCGATTCGCAGTTGCAGATCATCAACGCCCAACTGGAAGAGGCTTTGAGCAATGCACGCACTCCCCACGACTTTTTCGATGCGCACTCCGACTTCTTCGAGGGGCTGCGCATCACCCTGATCGACCTGGACGGTACGGTCGTCTATGACTCCGAAGAACCCCCGGCCGAGATGTCGAACCACCTCGACCGGCCGGAAGTGGCGGCCGCCCTCACCGACGGTCACGGCTATACGATCCGCCGCCAGTCGGAGAACAACGGGCGCACCTACTTCTACTCCGCCTCCCGCATCGGCGACCGGATCGTCCGCTCGTCGCTGCCCTACACCGTGTCGTTGTCGCAGGTGCTGAACGCCGACCGCAACTTTCTGTGGTTCATGGGTTCAGTCACCCTGCTGCTGTGTCTGGTCGGCTACTACGTGGTCCGCCAGTTCACGAAAAACATGGTTCAAATGGAGGCGACCCTCGCAGAGCGCGACCGCGAACATGCCGCCGCACTGCACGAGGAGCAGGAAAAAATCCGCATCAAGCGGCAATTGACCAACAATATCAACCATGAGTTGAAAACCCCCGTAAGTTCCATCCACGGCTACCTCGAAACCCTCATCGCCAATCCGCATATCGACGCAGCGACGCAGCGGGCCTTCCTCGAAAAGTGTTTCACCCAGTCCGAACGGCTCCGGCAACTGTTGCAGGACGTATCGTCGATCACCCGGCTGGACGAAGGAGGACAGATGATCGACCGTACCGAAGTGGACCTCCGCGCCCTGATCGGCGAAGTGATAACCGACACGGCCCCGGAAAGCGCCCGACGCGGATTTACGGTACACTGGACATGCGACCGTCCCCTGACGGTCGAGGGCAACGAAGGATTGCTCTACTCCGTTTTCCGCAACCTGACGGACAACGCCCTCAACTACTCGGGCGGCAACCGGATCGACATCGCCCTGACGGACGAAACGGACGACCGCTACGAATTTTCATTCTCGGACAACGGCACGGGCGTCAATCCCGAACACCTGCCCTACCTCTTCGAACGTTTCTACCGGATCGACAAGGGGCGTTCGCGCCGGGCGGGAGGCACCGGACTCGGCCTGGCGATCGTACGCAACGCCATACTTTTCCACGGCGGCCGAATCGAAGTGGCGAACCGCCCGGAAGGGGGACTCGTGTTCCGGTTCTCGATCGCCAAGAAGGGGGAGGCGAAGAGATAGCCGTTCCCCTTCGAAATCCCTTGCAGGCAGTTTCAACCCACAAAGGCCCGGTTCCCGCACGGATTCAAGCCCTGAAACTGTGCCGCGCAGAACTTTCGAAAGCCCCTCTGGAGAAAACGGCATAGCGTAAGTCGAAATCACACAAAGGACATATCCCGCAAGACAAACAGCCCGGCACCGCCCGCCGCAGGCACTTTTGAGATAAAAACCCCTGCCGTCCGGTCGGGCGGCAGGGGGGCTAATCTATCAAAACAAGACATCAGTGCGCTTCGAGCCAGTTGCCGCCCACGCCGCAGTCCACCACCAGCCGCACGCGCAGCGCAGCGGCGGACTCCATGGCTTCGGTAACGATGGCGATGACGCGCTCCTGCTCCGAACGAAGCATATCGACCACCAACTCGTCGTGCACCTGCAGGATCACCTTCGAGCGGATGCCCTCCTCGCGGAACCGACGGCTCACGCGGATCATGGCGATCTTCATGATGTCGGCGGCGCTTCCCTGAATCGGAGCGTTCACGGCATTTCGCTCGGCCAGGCCGCGGGCCACGGCGTTGCGCGAGGCGATGTCGTTCAGGTAGCGGCGGCGGCCGAAGATCGTCGAGACATACCCGTCCCGCTTGGCCTCCTCCACGACCCGATCCATGTACTCCTTGACGTGGGGGTAAGAGGCGAAATAACCCTCTATAATCTCTTTGGCCTCCTTGCGGGGAATGTCGAGCCGCTGGCTCAGGCCGAAAGCCGAAATACCGTAGATAATGCCGAAATTGGCGGTCTTGGCCTTGCGGCGTTCGTCGCTGTCCACCTCGGCCACCTCTTTGCCGAAAAGCCGTGCGGCGGTGGCCGCATGCACGTCCTCGCCGTGTTCGAAAGCCGCGATCAGCGACTCGTCGCCGCTCAAGTGAGCCATTAGGCGCAGTTCCACCTGGCTGTAATCGGCCGAAAGCAGCAGGTGCTCATCGTCCGAAGGGATGAACGCCTTCCGGATCCGGCGTCCCAACTCGTCCCGCACGGGAATATTTTGCAGGTTGGGATTGGTCGAGGAGAGCCGTCCGGTAGCTGTCACGGCCTGGTTGAACGACGTGTGGATCTTGCCCGTCACCGGATTGACCAGCAGAGGCAATGCCTCCACATAGGTCGAAAGCAGCTTCTTCACGCCCCGGTATTCGAGGATCTTATCGACGATCTCGTATTTGTGGGCGAAGGTCTGCAAGTACTCCTCCTCGGTCGAAAACTGTTTGGTCCGAGTCATCTTGGGCTTCTCCGCGATGCGGAGCTTCCCGAAGAGCACCTCGCCCAACTGCCGCGCCGAATTGACGTTGAGCGACGGCTCGTCCGCCAGACGGCGGATATCTCCCTCCAGGTCGTTGAGCGTCTTATTGAGTTCAACGGCATACTCGGCCAGCGCCTCCGAATCGATCCGCACCCCGGCCGTCTCGATCTCGGCCAGCACAGCGATCATCGGCTCCTCGACCTCGAGGTAAAGCCCTCCGAGTCCGAGTTGTTCGACCTGCGGCCACAGCACCTGTTTCAAACGCAGCGTCACGTCGGCATCCTCGGCGGCGTATTCGGCCACCCGCTCCAGCGAAATCATGTCCATAGTCAGCTGCCGGGCTCCCTTGCCGATGAGCGAAGTGATCGAAATCGGCCGGTAATTGAGGTAGCGCATCGCCAGCGCATCCATGTTGTGACGCGACTCGGGATCGAGCAGGTAATGGAGGATCATCGTATCGTAAAGCCGGCCGCGAATCTCGACCCCCAGGCGACCGAGCACCATCAGGTCGAACTTGATGTTCTGCCCGATCTTGGCGATCTTTTCGTCGGCGAACAGCGGCCGGATAAGGGCCGCATATTCGGCCGTATTGGATTCATTGAACGGAATATACCACGCCTCGTAAGGACGTACCGCGAGCGAAAGCCCCACGATCCGGTCGTTGAAAATGTCGAATCCCGTCGTTTCGGTATCGAAACAAAACTCCGGACAGGCCGCCACTTCGCGCAGGACAGCCTCCAGCTCCTGCACCGTACGCACGATCGTATAGGCGTGGGGTGTGGTTTGCGCCGTGGCGAACTCCTCGCTTTCCGCCGTCTGTTCATCGGACGGCGCCGATCCCCGGTCGGATGCCGGGGATTCCCCGGGTTCGGCTGCGGGAGCGAACAGATCTCCCTGCCCCGCCAGCGCAGCTTTTTTAGCGGCTGCGGACTTCGCACGCGCGACTTCGGCCAGCTGGGTCTGGGCCGCCTGACGGGGCCCTTCGGGCAGCGGTTCGGCAGGAGCCAGGTTCGTCAGATCGTTCAGGAACATCCGGAAATCCAGTTCGGCGAAAAGGGCCTTCAGCTCGTCGATCCTGGGGGCGCACACCGTCAAATCTTCCTCCCGAAAGTCGATCGGCACGTCCAGGCAGATGGTCGTCAGCCGCTTGGCCAACAGGAGTTTGTCGCCCCACTCGGCGATCTTCTCACCCTGCCGGCTCTTGATCCGATCGGCGTTTTGCAGGATATTTTCCACCGTCCCCCACTCCTGCACCAGCTTGCAGGCGGTTTTTTCCCCGATGCCCGGCACGCCGGGAATGTTGTCCGAAGCATCGCCCCACAACGCCAGGATGTCACGGACCAACTGCGGATTCTCGATGCCGTATTTCTCGCGGATCGCCTCCCGGCCGACGATTTCGATACCGTCGTTGCCTTTCTGTTTGTAGATCTTACAGTTGTCGCAAACCAACTGTCCGTAGTCCTTGTCGGGCGTAACCATGAAAACGTCGTAACCCGCCTCGACGCCCTTGTGCGCGAGCGTGCCGATCACATCGTCGGCCTCGTAACCGGGCACCTCCAGCACCGGAATACACATCGCCTCGACGATCCGCTTGACATAAGGCACCGACAACAGGATATCCTCCGGCGTTTCGGCACGGTTGGCCTTGTATTCGGGGAAAATTTCGCGGCGGAAACTGCCGCCTTTCGGGTCGAACGCGACGCCCAGCAGGTCGGGATGTTCCCGTTTCTGGATGTCGCGCAGAAATTTCGTGAAACCGAACACCACCGAGGTATTCATCCCCGCACGATTGCGCATGGGACGCCCCATGAACGCATAATAATACTTGAAAATCAATGCATAGGCATCGACAAGAAAGAGTTTTTTCATCGGATTCTATCGGTTATCCTCGGCCATCCACTCGGCGAACGAAGTCGCCGTTTCGTGCAGACGCAGGGCGTGGAGCTTGACATGGGACGGCAGGTTGGCTTCGATGCGGGCGGCGAAATCCGCGAGCATATTCTCGCACGTAGGCTGATAATCGACCAGCACGATGCGGCCGAAGCGACAGCCGATCTGTTCCGCTACACGGGTGCTTTCGGCCGTGCGGCGCATGACGAAAGCATGGTCGAGGCGGGAGAGGATCTGTTCGTTCACAATCCGTTTCAGCTCTCCGAAATCCATCACCATGCCGAACTTGGGATTCGACTCGTCGGCGCAAGGCGTCCCCTTGACCGTCACGAACAGGCGATAGGAGTGGCCGTGAATCTCGCGGCAAAGGCCGTCGTAACCCTCCAGCGCATGAGCCGCCTCGAATGTAAACTCCTTGGTAAGACGAATGATCGTCGGTTTTTTCTCATTTTCCATAGCCTCTGCAAGGTAGTCACAATTTTCGGGATTCGCAAGGATGCAGGACCCGGGAGCCATAAAAAACGGGACGCACCCGCAGGCACGTCCCGTCGTTTCCTATTCCCGTCCTCTTTTCAACGCTCCGCAGCCCGGATGAAATCGATGCTCACCTGGCGTTGGAAAGCCTCGTTGAGCGAAATGAAGGTCTGGGTGGTCGAAATGCCCTGGATACGCAGAATTCCGTCGAAAATGGTTTTCATCAGGTGTTCGTTGTCCAGGCAGTAGAGTTTTACCAGAATGTTGAAATTTCCGGTGATGAAGTGGCACTCCACGATTTCGGGAATCTCCTTGAGTTTCTCCATCGTCTGCATCATATACATCGGATCCTGCACGCAAATACCGATCAGAGCGCATACGTCGAAACCCAGCATCTTGGGGTCCACGATCAGGCGGCTTCCCAGGATCACCCCCGAATCGTGCAACTTGCGGATACGCTGGTGAATGGCCGCACCCGAAATCCCGCACTCGCGTGCGATCTCGAGGAACGGCATGCGTGCATTCCGGACGAGGTACTGGAGAATCTTCCCGTCGATAGCGTCCAAAGTTGCTTTAGGCATGGAAAAACTCGTTTTAGTCGGTTGTAAACTTATTTGATTACGTTCATCTCCTTACCGATCTTCACGAACGCTGCGATGCAACGGTCGAGCTGCTCGGTGGTGTGGCCGGCCGAAACCTGCACGCGGATACGGGCCTGTCCCTTCGGCACCACGGGATAGTAGAAGCCGGTCACGAAGATACCCTCGTCCTGCAGACGGGCGGCGAAATCCTGCGACAGTTTGGCATCGTAGAGCATCACGGCGCAGATAGCCGACTGCGTAGGCTTGATGTCGAAGCCGGCGGCCATCATACCCTTGCGGAAATGCTCGACGTTCTTCACGAGCTTGTCGTGCAGCGCATCGCTCTCGCCGAGCATCTTGAACATCTCGATCGAAGCACCCACTACGGCAGGGGGCAGCGAGTTCGAGAAGAGGTACGGGCGCGAACGCTGGCGCAGCATGTCGATAATCTCCTTGCGGCCGGTGGTGAAACCGCCTACCGCGCCGCCGAAGGCTTTGCCCAGCGTACCGGTCAGGATATCGACCTGTCCGCGCAGGTTGTAGAGTTCGGTGATACCGCGACCGGTCTTGCCCAGCACGCCTGCCGAGTGGCACTCATCGACCATCACCAGCGCATCGTATTTCTCGGCCAGCTTGCAGATCTCGTCCAGCGGAGCGGCGTTGCCGTCCATCGAGAAGACGCCGTCGGTTACGATGATGTGGAAACGCTGTGCCTGGGCTTTCTTGAGGCAATCCTCCAGCTCGGCCATGTCGGCGTTGGCGTAACGGTAGCGAACGGCCTTGCACAGACGCACGCCGTCGATGATCGACGCATGGTTGAGCGAATCGGAGATGATCGCATCCTGCTCGGTAAACAGAGGTTCGAACACGCCGCCGTTGGCGTCGAAGCAAGCGGCATAGAGAATCGTGTCTTCGGTACCGAAATAGTCGGCGATCGCCTTCTCGAGCTGCTTGTGCATATCCTGGCAACCGCAGATGAAACGCACGGACGACATGCCGTAGCCGCGTGCATCCATCGCCTTCTTCGCCGCTTCGATCAGACGCGGATTGTCCGAAAGGCCGAGGTAGTTGTTCGCACAGAAATTCAGCACCTGACGTCCGCCGACCGTGATCTCGGCACGCTGCGGGGATTCGATGATGCGTTCGTTCTTGTAGAGCCCTGCCGCTTTGATTTCGGCCAACTCATGCTCCAAATGTTCTTTAATTTTACCGTACATATTGTTAGATTTTGTGACGTTCGAGGGGTGTTTTACTATCAAACTATCAGCAAAGATAGTTGTTTTTTATAAAAATGATACCTGTCGCCGAATTTTTTATCCGATCGCCGCCGGACCCCGGACCCTCCCCGACGGCAACCCCTGCAAATCCCGGGCCCCGCAAGGCGGTATCCGACAAAATCCGGCCCGGATTCCGCAAGTTTGCGACCGGTCGCCGAAGTCGTCCGCGAACGAAAACGGAATAAACGGACAACCCGCTATGTTCCACCGAAAACATAGCGCCGGCACGAAGCAAAAGGACAAATTCCGGCATCGGAAAGCGATCCACAGGATCGTTTCCCGCCCCCACAATCTCAAATTCCCCGGCGGACACGACGCATTTACAAACTATTTTGCTAAATTTGTCACGTTATAGCCGGTTGTGGAACCAGCACGTTCAACCATTAAATATTTCGAATTATGTTCAAAATCGATTCTTACGATTTCAAAGGCAAGCGGGCGATTATCCGCGTGGACTTCAACGTCCCCCTCGACGACAAGGGCCAGGTAACGGACGACACCCGCATCCGGGCGGCGATCCCCACGATCCGCAAGGTACTCGACGCGGGCGGCTCGGTAATCCTGATGTCGCATCTGGGACGGCCCAAGAAGAACAACGATATGAAATATTCGCTCGGACAGATCGTACCCGCGATCGAAAAGCTGCTGGGCAAACCCGTGATTTTCGCCGGCGACTGCATGGGAGAAAAAGCGGCCGAAACAGCCCGAAACCTCAAGCCCGGCGAGGTGATGCTGCTCGAAAACCTGCGTTTCTACGCCGAGGAGGAGGGCAAGCCCCGCGGACTCGCCGAAGATGCTTCGGAAGAGGAGAAGGCCGCAGCCAAAAAAGCGGTCAAAGCCTCGCAGAAAGAGTTCGTCGAGCGGCTGGCTTCGTATGCCGACTGCTACATCAACGACGCTTTCGGCACCGCGCACCGCGCACACGCCTCGACAGCCCTGATCGCCGATAAATTCCCCCACGACAAGATGTTCGGCTACGTGATGGAGAACGAATTGCAGGCGGTCGATCGTCTGATGCTGAACCCCCGGCGCCCGTTCGCGGCGATCATCGGCGGGTCGAAAGTTTCGACCAAGATCTCGATCCTCGAAAACCTGATGGAGAAGGTCGATTCGATCGTCATCGGCGGCGGTATGTCCTACACCTTCGCAGCGGCGCAGGGCGGCAAAGTCGGCAACTCGCTCTGCGAGCCCGAGATGTTCCCCACGGCACTCGAAATCGTGAAGAAAGCCGAGGAGCGCGGCGTGAAGCTGGTATTCTCGCCCGATGCGCTGATCGCCGACAAATTCGCCGAGGACGCCGATACGCGCCAGGCTCCGGTGAACGACATCCCCGACGGCTGGATGGGTCTCGACATCGGCGAGGAGGGCAAGAAGACTTTCCGCGAACACATCCTGGGCTGCAAGACGATCCTGTGGAACGGCCCCGTAGGTGTTTTCGAGATGGACAAGTTCGCTACCGGCTCGAAAGCCGTGGCCGAAGCGATCGCCGAAGCCACTTCGAAAGGAGCCTTCTCGCTCATCGGCGGCGGCGATTCGGTGGCCTGCATCAACAAGTTCGGCCTGGCCGACAAGGTGAGCTACGTCTCGACGGGCGGCGGTGCACTGCTCGAATACATCGAAGGCAAGGAGCTGCCGGGTGTGGCGGCCATCCGCAAATAAGCCGGGCACGAACAGAGCGCGGTCCCATCGAACCGCTCTCCGTACTGAATCGAAAACAGACAGAAACCTTAAAATATTTAGAGTAAACAACCAATGAAAAAAATTCTTTTCGCTGCAACCGTTCTTTGTATGATGGGCTGCCAAAACAAACCGACCAACTCGACGCCGGCGCTCGATCCGTCCAACATGGACACCTCGGTCGCCCCCAACGAGAGTTTCTACCAGTACGCCACGGGCGGCTGGCAGGCTAAAAATCCGCTCAAACCCGAACATTCGAGCTACAACATGTTCAACGTGCTGAGCGACAACAACGAGATTCGCATCAACGAGCTCTTCACCCAGATGACCAAGGAGAACCCTGCGAAGGGCACGGTCAATCAGAAAATCGCCGACCTCTACAAGCTGGGCCTCGACTCGGTACGTCTGAACAAGGAGGGCGCCGCTCCCGTCAAGGCCGAGCTGGAAACCATCCTGTCCCTCGACAAGAAGGAACAACTCACTCCGATCCTGTCCGTGATGCAGCTGACTTCGAGCTCGCCCCTGTTCAGCTTCGGTCCCCAGGCCGATCTGAAGGACAGCAAAGTCAATGCCCTCTACATCGAACAGTCGGGCATCGGCATGGGCGACCGCGACTACTACCTCGACGCCGAGAACGAGTCGATCCGCGAAGCCTACAAAACTTATCTGAACCGGCTCTTCACGCTGGCCGGACTCGAAGAGTCCCAGGTAAGCAAAGCGACCGACGCCGTGATGCGCATCGAAACCGAACTGGCCAAGAACATGCGTTCGAACGTCGAACTGCGCGACTTGCAGCGCATGTACAACCCGATGGCGACCGCCGATCTGAAAAAGAACTACGACGCTATCGACTGGAAGTATCTCTTCGACTTTGCCAAAATCAATCCGGAGCGTGTGATCGTCTGCCAGCCCGAATACATGGAGGCGTTGGACAAGCTGATCGAAATTACTCCGATCGAGGACCTGCGCTACTACCTGGCATCGCAATACCTCAACGCCGCAGCGCCCTACCTGGACGATAACTTCTACGCCGCATCGTTCGACTTCTACGGCCGCACGATGTCGGGCAAACAGGAGCCCCGCCCCCGCTGGAAGCGTGCCATGGCCATTCCCAACAGCGCCCTGGGCGAGGCCGTAGGCGAAATGTACGTCGAGAAGTTCTTCCCCGCCGAAGACAAGGCCCGCATGATGACCCTGGTGGAGAACCTCCGCACGGCCCTCGGCCAGCACATCGATCAGCTCGACTGGATGAGCGACTCGACCAAGATGCGTGCCCGCGAGAAACTCGCCGCTTTCCACGTGAAGATCGGCTACCCCGATAAATGGAAGGACTACTCCACGCTCGAAATCGACCCGACCCTCTCCTACTGGGAGAATATCCAGCGTGCCAGCGAGTGGGCGACCCGCGATCAACTCGCCAAAGTCGGCAAGGCGGTAGATCCCGAGGAGTGGCTCATGACTCCCCAGACGGTCAATGCCTATTACAACCCGACCACCAATGAAATTTGCTTCCCGGCAGCAATCCTCCAGCCGCCGTTCTTCAACCCGGCAGCCGACGACGCGGTGAACTACGGCGCTATCGGCGTAGTGATCGGCCACGAAATGACGCACGGATTCGACGATCAAGGCCGTCAGTTCGACAAAGACGGCAACATGAACAACTGGTGGACCGATGCCGATGCCGAAGCCTTCAAACAGAAGACCGACATTCTGGTCAAGCAGTTCGACGCGATCGAGGTGCTGCCCGCACGCGGCGACCAGCCGGCCGTCTTCGCCAACGGTTCGCTCTGCCTGGGCGAGAATATCGCCGATCAGGGCGGTCTGCGCGTGGCTTACACGGCACTCATGAACACACTGAACGGCACCGAACCCGAGCCGATCGACGGACTTACGCCGGCCCAGCGTTTCTACTTGAGCTACGCGACCGTCTGGGCACAGAACATCCGCGACGAGGAGATCGCCCGTCTGACCAAACTCGACGTACACTCGCTCGGTCAATGGCGCGTGGACGCTACGCTGCGCAACCTCCAGGATTTCTTCGACGCCTTCAACATCACCGACGGCAAGATGTATATGCCGGTCGAGGAGCGCGTGATTATCTGGTAATTCCGCATCGTTTCCATAAAGGAGTGTGCCGAAATAGGAATTTCGGCACACTCCTTTTTATATGCATAAGAATTAGCCCTATGCAAAGCTTCGAAGGTGAGGAAGACAGGAGTTTACTCGGTGTAAACGATCGAGTCCGAATCCCGAAGATAACGCAGCAATGGGCAATTATGACACACCGCCTTCTTATCGGAGAAACAACGCGATAAGATCGCACAGCCGAAATCACGATTTTTTCGGCTGCAACGCCGGTTCATCCAAACACCGGACCTTCGTCGCAAAAACGCAGGAAAGCGAATAACGAGCATTTTCGCGCCATCGAAGCCCTTTCCGAACAAAAGTCGGGACACATCCTCTCTTCTGCCGAAACGACGTATCAGGACGCAAAACCTCTCATTCGTGTCCAACCGGAGTAATGCCGGATTACTCGTACCATCGGAAACATACCCGCGATCCGACGATATTTCCGGACAGAGATCACGAAAAGGTCCCGGACGTCTTACGACAACCGGGACCCGCGATCAAAAAATCTATTTATGAAAAAACTTTTATGTATTCACCGCCTGCAAAAAGGGTGCCCGGAAAAGTAAAACCCGGCCGCCCCCGCAGCGTGCCCGCTAATATTTGTAGCGGATCCACTTGTAAAGCTCCTTGAAGGTGGGTTTCTTGCCGTACATGAAGATACCCACGCGGTAAATCTTCGCCGCGAGCCATACCATAGCCATGAACGTAGCGTAGAGCACCGCGAGCGACACGACGATCTCCCAGGTCGGAATACCGCACGGGATGCGGGCCATCATCACCACGGGCGAGGTGAAAGGAATCATCGAACACCAGAAGACCAGCGGCGAATTGGGGTCCTTCATCACCACCATCATCACGAAGATACTCAAAATGATCGGCAGCATGATCGGGGTCTGCAACTGCTGTGCGTCCTGCACGTTATCGACAGCCGAACCGACAGCGGCGAACATCGCCGAATAGAGCAGGTAACCGCCGATCACGTAGAGCAGCAGGTAGGCGAAAATCTGGAAGACATATCCGAAATCGGTCGCCGTAGCAAGCGTCTGCACCATCTCCCGCCGCTGTCGGATCGAGCGTCCCGGCACGCATCGCCTCGACGCTTCCCATCATCTCGGCGGGGATCAGGTGCGGCATGACGAGCGCACCCACGCCGCACACCAGCACGCCCCAGATGAGCACCTGCACCACCGCGACGGAGGCGATACCCAGGATCTTGCCCAGCATCAGCCGGAAGGGGCTGATCGAAGAGACGACCACTTCGAGCACCCGGTTGTTCTTCTCCTCGATGACCGACTGCATGACCATCGCACCGTAAATCATCAGGAACATATAGAGGATCATACCGAGCACGAGCCCCACGACGGTCGATACGGCCGACGAATTGGCCTGCTTGTCGCTGCCGTCGTCCTGCATCTGGTCGTTGCGGAAGACCTGCATATAGACCGTAGTCTTCACCTCGTCGAGAATCTGCGACAGATTTTCGATGTTATAGTCCTTGAGTTTCTCCTTCTCGATGATGTCGGCGATCTGCCCCGACACACTCTCCTCGACCAACATCGCCGAGGAGCCGTTGGTATAGAGCTTCACGTTGCCGGGATTGGTCATTATGTCCCTGCCGATCCAGAGTATGCCGAAACGGTCGGTATGCTCTCTGCGAGCCTCGTCGAGCGTCAGGTCGGTCGGCTCATAGACCACCTCCTCGCTGCTCTCGAGCCGGGGAGCGATCACACCGCTCTCGTCGATCACGGAAATATGCCGGGTTTCCCCCTGGGAATAGCGCATGATGAGCGCCGGGGCCACCATCAGACCGATCATCAGCACCGGCATAAGAATCGTGGTCACGATGAACGACTTCTTGCGCACCCGTTCGTTGAATTCCCGGGTAATGATAATTCCTATCTTCGAATTTGCCATGGCTTTCTACTTTTACTTGTTCGTTTTCTTCCGATTACTCCGCGTTGAGGGTTCCCCCGACGGCCCGGATGAAGATGTCGTTCATCGACGGGATGATCTCCGTGAAGGAGCGCAGCTCCACCGCATCGTTGATTCGGGCGATCACCTCCCGCACGTCGGCATCCCGCTCCACATGCAGCTTGAGCGACGAATAGGCCGCCCCGAACTCCGGCTCGGGCTGTTCGAGCACCTCGCAGCGACCTTCGAGCACACCGCGCAGCGTTTCCGCATCGCCCCGATAGGCTACCTGGAAAATGTTGTTGCCGTGCCTGCGCCGGATCTCGTCCACACGACCCGTAAGAATGTTGCGCGACTTGTTGATAAGCGTGATATGGTCGCAGATCTCCTCGACGGACGACATGTTGTGGGTCGAAAAGATGACCGTCGAACCCTTGTCGCGCAAGCCGAGAATCTCCTCCTTCAAAAGGTTGGCGTTGATCGGATCGAAACCCGAAAAAGGCTCGTCGAAGATCAGCAGCTCAGGTTCGTGCAGCACCGTGACGATGAACTGTACTTTCTGGGCCATACCCTTCGAAAGTTCGTCCACCTTGCGGTCCCACCACGATTCGATGCCGAATTTGACGAACCACTTCTTGAGCCGCATCACCGCTTCGTGACGCGAAAGCCCCTTCAGGCGGGCGAAGAAGACGGCCTGTTCGCCCACTTTCATCTTTTTATACAGACCGCGCTCCTCGGGCAGATAGCCGATGCGATAGACATCCTGCGGCTGGATTTCGCGGCCGTCGAAGATGACTTTCCCCTCGTCGGGCGCCGTGATGCGGTTGATGATGCGGATCAGCGTGGTCTTGCCCGCACCGTTGGGTCCGAGCAGGCCGTAAACCGACCCCTTGGGAATCGTGAGCGACACATTGTCCAGAGCCGTATGTCTGGCGAAGCGCTTGGTAACGTGTTCTACTTTCAATATCTCCATAATCGATCGAAAACTTAAAGTGAGTCCGGGCATTCCGTCCGCGATTTCCTACATCTCCGGCTGTACCGCATAAGGACAATACATCACTACGCCCTGCTGTCCCACCGCCTCACGGATCTTGCGCCACTCGCCGGCCCAGGGTCCCAGTTCTCCGGCCACGATGTCGGCCTTGACTTTGGCCATGAATCCGGAGAAGAACGCCCCGAAGCCGGTCGGAGCCTCGGTCATCTCGACGATGCGGAACTTATCGCCCAATTCGGCCTTGTCAGCCGCAATAGCGATGGCCGTCTTCAGACCGCCGTTGGTATCCACCAACCCGAGAGCGAGGGCATCCGTGCCGCTCCAAACCCGTCCGCCGGCAATGTCGAGCACCTTTTCCAGCGGCAGATTACGGCCTTCGGCCACGTAGGAGGTGAAAGTTTCGTACACCTCGTCCACCGAGCGCATGATCGCCGCCCGTTCGGTCGCCGTCAGGGGACGCATCACGCCCATATCGGCCGACGTGTTGGTTCTCACGGCATCGAACGTAATGCCCAGCTTGTTCTTCAGGGCATCCTCCAGGCGCAGGAACATTCCGAACACGCCGATCGACCCCGTAAGGGTCGTCTTGTCCGCCACGATAGCATCGGCACCGCACGAAATATAGTAACCGCCGCTGGCCGCATAGCTGCCCATCGATACGATCACCGGCTTCTTCTCCCGAAGCAGCTCCATCTCGCGCCAGATCACATCCGAAGCCAGCGCGCTGCCGCCCGGCGAATTGACACGCAGCACCACGGCCTTGACATCGTCGTTGCGACGTACTTCGGCCAACTTCGCAGCCAGCGTATTGCCGTAAATATCGTCACCGTAGCCTTTGCCATCGACGATCGCACCGTCGGCATAGACGATCGCTATCTGCGACGAAGAGATATTCTTAAGATCCGCATTCAACTGCGACACGTATTGTCCCAATGTCACGAACTCGAACTGTCCGTCGCTCTTGGCCACGGCGCCGTGCTCCCGGAACACATCGTCCATCTGATCCTCGAACAGCAATCCGTCCACCATCCCATGATCGAGCGCCTCCTGTGCCAGCGACACTTCGAGCCCGTCGGCCAGTCGGTTCAAGGTCGAAAGCTCGATACCGCGCGACTCGGCGACGGCCTCCGCCATCACATTCCAATAGGAATCCACCAACAACTGCATCTGCTCGCGGTTGGCATTCGACATCTTCGAAAGGAAATAAGGCTCCACGGCACTCTTGTACCTGCAGGCCGTCGGACGGAAAATCTCGGCCTGAATGTCGAGCTTGTCGAAAAGACCCTTGTAGAACATCAGCGTCGAGGAGACACCCATCCACTGCATCCCTCCATGAGGCTCCAGGTAGATCTCGTCGGCGACCGATGCCAGGTAGTATCCCCCCTGGCCGTAGGTTTCGTTATAGGCGATGACGAACTTGCCGCTCTGCCGGAAATCCTGAAGCGCCTCGCGCAGCTCCTCCAGAATGGCATAAGTGGCCATTCCGCCTCCGTTCGGACGCAGGTAGATACCCTGGATGCGGGGATCGATCTTGGCCGTTTCGATGGCCCGCAACGCATTGTAAAGAGTAACCTGACGTTTGGCCGTCATCGTGGCGAAATCGATGCCGGCGAAAGGATCGCTGCTCGGCGAATCGATCAGGTCTTCCGAGAAATCCAGTTTCAAAATCGCGTGCTCTCCGACCGTCACCGCCTCCGAAGAGGTCATGGAACCTACGATTCCGAACAAAATCATCACGGAAAGAAAGAGCATCACTGCGCTGCCCACCACAAAAGCGAGCAGTCCGGCGAAAAACATTTTCAAAAATTTCATACCGATTTATTTAATATTCATTCGCTGCGAAACGGTGCACGAGGAGCGAACAGGGCAAAACTTTTCCGCATCGCCGAATTCCGTCCCCTCTCCGAATCGGAGTTAATATGCGGCAAATATAACCGTTAATTTTATGAAAAACAAATAATATTTATCGTTTATCGATAACATAATTTTCCATAAAGACTTATTATATCGGAAATAATAGTTATCTTTGTCCAGATAAGCCGCATCCGGACGAGCAGGAGCAGGCTCTTTGCCGCCCGGTTTGCATGATCGTTGCTACCAACTTAACTGAAAATATGGAAGAGAGAGTCAAGGAATTACTCAACCGTATCCTCCATCCGGAGACCCAGCACGGTCTTGTCGAGAGCGGATTCGTCGAACAGGTTTCGACTCCCGGCGACAAGATAACCGTCACCCTGAATTTCGCCAAAGTGCGCGATCCCTTCGCCCTGAAGATCAAACGGCAGGTTCAAGCGCTGCTGGAAGAGAATTTTCCCGCCCTGAAAGGATCCATCACCGTTATTATTAAGGAAGCCGCTCCCAAGAAACCGCAAGCTGCGGACAAACCGACCATGACGGGCAACATAGCCCACATCGTAGCGATCGCTTCGGGCAAGGGCGGCGTCGGAAAATCGACCGTCACGGCCAATCTTGCCGTCGCCCTGCGCAACCGGGGTTTCCGGGTCGGCATCCTCGATGCCGACATTTACGGCCCTTCGCAGCCCAAGATGTTCGGTCTGGAAGGTTACCTGCCCGAAGCCGAACAGGTGGACGGGCAGGACATCATCCTGCCGGCCGAAGCGATGGATATGAAAATCATGTCGATCGGCTTCTTCGTGAAACCTTCGGACGCCTTGCTGTGGCGCGGTGCGATGGCGGTGAACGCCTTGCGGCAAATGATCCACCAGACACGCTGGGGAGCGCTCGATTTCCTGCTCGTGGATCTTCCTCCCGGCACGGGAGATATTCACCTCTCGATCATTTCGGAGTTGAAAATCGACACGGCCGTGATCGTTTCGACCCCCCAGCAAATCGCCGTGGCCGACGTGCGGCGCGGCGTGGAGATGTTCCGCAATCCGCAGGTGAACATCCCCCTGGCCGGCATCGTCGAAAACATGGCCTGGTTCACCCCGGAAGAGTTGCCCGAAAACCGTTACTACCTCTTCGGAAAGGGAGGCGCCCGCCGCTTCGCCGAGGAAAACGGCATAGACCTGTTGGGAGAAATACCTATCATACAGTCCATTATGGAAGGCGCTGACACGGGAACGCCGTCGGTGTCGATCGACGCCCGCGTCGAACCCTATTACCGGGAGATAGCCGACCGGATTGTTGATAAGGTGGTCAAATAACCCCACGAACGATGTTGATAAACCCGCAATAACTTTTGAAAAGAAAAACCCGAAACCGTTTGCAAAATCCATCTTTCGCCCGGTATAGACAAAACAAGAAAACGGCAAAAAAAAGTTTTCGCAAAGTATGATTCGGGATATGCACGGAAAAAGAGAAGCGAATGTTGACAATCCGGAGATGTCGAAATGTCGAAACCGGTTTTGAACATTTGTCGGTAACTTTCAAAAAACCGGGTTTCGACAACCTCCCGGACCTTATCGGCAGAACAGAATACGGAACTTCGAAAAGCTATGCTGTGGATAACCCGAAATACGGTATAATTATCAACACTATCAACAGGCATTATATTTATTTTTAATTATTCTTTTAATAAAATAAAAGTATAAAAAATAAAAAACGATGGTCGATAACTCATCGAAACTCAAAACGGAAATCGAGCGGCTCAAACGCGAGAAGAACGCCGTTATCCTGGCGCACTACTATACGCTGCCCGAAGTGCAGGAGGTAGCCGATTTCCTGGGCGATTCGCTGGCGCTCTCCATCGAGGCGCAGAAGACCGACGCCCGGATCATCCTCTTCGCCGGCGTGCATTTCATGGCAGAGACGGCCAAGGTGCTCTCGCCTGAAAAGAAGGTGCTGCTTCCGAATCTCGAAGCGGGATGTTCGCTGGCAGAATCGTGCGATGCGGCCGCTTTCGCGGCTTTCAAGGCGAAATATCCCGGCTACAAGGTGGTTTCGTACGTCAATACTTCGGTCGGGGTGAAAGCCTTGACGGATGTGTGCTGCACCTCGTCCAATGCCCTGAAGGTCGTAGAGTCGATTCCGGCCGACCAGCCGATCATCTTCGCTCCCGACCGGAACCTGGGTTCCTATATCCAAAAGCTGACTGGACGCGAGAATATGGTGATCTGGGACGGCGCCTGCCATGTGCACGAGGAGTTTTCGTTGGAAAAAATCCTGGAACTGAAGCGGCAGCATCCCGCAGCGCAGGTGGTGGTGCATCCCGAATGCAGGGCCTATATCGTGCAGGTGGCCGATTTCGTCGGTTCGACGGCGGCTATTCTGGACTATTGCGGCAAAAGTTCCGCCAGGGAGTTCATCGTGGTGACCGAAGCGGGGATTCTGACCGAGATGAAGCGCCGCTATCCGGAGAAGACGTTTATCCCGGCCCCTCCCGACGACGAGGCGTGCGGATGCAACAATTGTAGGTATATGAAGATGATTACGCTGGAGAATATCTTCACCACGCTGCGCGACGAGCGGCCCGAAATATCGCTCGACGAGGAGGTACGCCGCCGTGCCGAGCGTTCGATCCTCAACATGATCGCCATCAAGTAGGTTTTTCGCTCGCCGGAGGGCGATCCTCCGGTCGCACGGCCTGTGCGGTTACGGAGGCGGAACGGCGGATTTCCGGTCGGCGGCCAAAGAGGAGAAACGAGGGAGAACCTGCCCGGCCGGTTGCGGCGAAGGACGAAAAAAGAGAACAGGGGAAGGAACGGAGAGAGTGCGGCATTCCGATCCGGTTGGGCGGATGCGGAGCCGGTCGTATGAAGTGCGAACAGAGAAATTCAACTATATATTTTTTATAAACCAAGTAAACAAACATTTTAAGGAGAGATGAAAAAACTGATTTTATGCCTGGCTGCGGCAGTCGTATCGCTGACTGCCGCTGCAGACGAGGGTATGTGGCTTCTGCCCTATCTTCAGAAGATGAACATCGGGGATATGAAAGCCAAGGGCTGCCAGCTCACGGCCGAAGATATCTATTCGGTGAATCACGGATCGCTCAAGGATGCGATCGTCATTTTCGGTAACGGTTGTACGGGCGAGGTCGTATCGCCCGAAGGACTCGTTTTCACCAACCACCATTGCGGTTACGGTTCGATTCAGGCCCTCTCTTCGGTGGAGCACGACTACCTGAAGGACGGTTTCTGGGCCATGTCCAACGAGGAGGAGCTGCCGGCTCCGGGGCTGACGGTCACTTTCATCCGTCGAATCATCGACGTAACGCCCGAGGTGCTGGGCAACATCCCCTCGATCGCCAAGGGCGAGGAGCGTTCGGAAATGGAGGATAAGAACATCGAGGCGCTGTACGAGAAATTGCGGGCCGAGAATCCCGGCATGACGATCAACATCCAGCCGTTCTTCGGTGGCAACCAGTACTTCGCGTTCGTGATGGAGGTTTATCGGGACATCCGTCTGGTCGGTACTCCCCCGACGTCGATCGGCAAGTTCGGCGGCGAAACCGACAACTGGATGTGGCCGCGTCATACGGGCGACTTCTCGATCTTCCGCATCTATGCCGGCAAGGACAACCGTCCGGCGGAATATTCGGAAGAGAACGTACCCTACAAGGCCGAAGAGTTCCTCAAGGTGTCGCTCGACGGTTACAAGGCCGACGATTTCACGATGATCATGGGCTTCCCCGGTTCGACCGAGCGTTACATGACTTCGTACGAGATCGACGAGATGTTCCAGGTTTCGGGTCCGCAGCGCATCGACATTCGCGGCGCCCGTCAGGACATCCTGAAGGAGGACATGGCCGCCAGCGACAAGGTGCGTATCCAGTACGCTTCGAAATATGCCAATTCGTCGAACTATTGGAAGAATACGATCGGCATGCTGCGCGGTCTGAAAAAACTGGACGTGAAAGCCTTGAAGGAGGCGCAGGAAGCCGAATTCCAGGCTTGGGCCGAGCAGAATACGCTGCCTGAAGAGGGATTCGTCGATGCGCTCGGCATGATCCGCGAGGCGGTGAACGACAACATGGCCTACACCGGTCCGCTCCAGTATTTGAGCGAGGCGATGGTCCGTTCGGTCGAAATCATGACCCCGGCTCTGGTGGCTAACCGGATGCTGACGGCCGAGGAGGTAAGCGACGAAGCGAAAGCGCAGGCGAAGGAGTATTACGCCAACTTCTACAAGGATTACAACCTGCCGACGGACCGCAAGGTAGCCCGGAAGATGCTTTCGATGGTCAAGGAGAACGTGAAGGATCTGCCGACCGTTTTCGCGGAGGTGATCGACGCGCAGTTCGGCGGCGACATCGACGCTTATGTGGATTACCTGTACGACAATTCGGTCTTCACGGACGAGGCCAAGGCATCGGCCGCTACGTCCGAGCAGATCAAGAACGATCCGGCGGTAGTGTTGGCTACGTCGGTTCTGAACAAGATGAAGGAGCTGCGCGAGAAGGCCGTACCCAACCTGCAGAAATATGCGGACGGACATCGTCTTTACGTAGCCGGTCTGATGCGCATGCAGCCCGACAAGGCCTGGTATTCGGATGCGAACTTCACCATTCGTCTGACTTACGGTCAGGTGTTGCCTTATGAACCTGCCGACGGCGTGGTATATGATTACTACACGACGCTCAAGGGCGTGATGGAGAAGGAGGATTCTTCGAATCCCGAATTCGTCGTTCCCGCCAAGCTCAAGGAGCTTTACGAGGCGAAGGATTTCGGTCCCTATGCCAACTGCAAGGGCGAACTTCCCGTAGCGTTCCTGGCCAACTGCGACATCACGGGCGGTAACTCGGGTTCGCCGATGATGAACAGCCGCGGCGAGCTGATCGGTCTGGCTTTCGACGGTAACTGGGAGGCTATGTCGGGCGATATCGCCTTCGAGCCGGATGTACAGCGTACTATCGGCGTGGACGTTCGCTATGTGCTCTTCGTGATCGACAAGTTCGCGGGTGCGGACTGGCTGCTCGACGAGATGACCCTCGTGAAGAGCGACTGCACCAAGGCATGCGATCAGAAGGATGTGAAGAAAAAGGAGACGAAGGCTTCGAAGAAAAACGCCAAGAAAGCGGACAAGAAGCGTAAGTAACTGGAAATACGGCGAATGTGCGTTTGCTTTGCAGGCGCATGTCCGCGAATCGAAAAGGGGAGAACGCTCGCAGCGTTCTCCCCTTTTCGATGTTGAAAAACGGTCGGATGAAATTTACGCATTGCGGGGTATGAAAACCGTCCTTCTTTTCGGATCGGTTTGCAGAAATAAAATAAATGACTATTTTTAGAATTTCATTCGTGCGGATAAGTGAGATAGAGATGAAGACGAAAAAAGGAAAGGATATGACCTGCGAAGAGGTCTTGGAGTGGCTTGCGGCCCATGCCAATCCGGAGTTCCGGGAGGGAATGGTGCGGTTCGGAATCGACGCCCGGCTGGCGGTCGGGGTGCGGGTGGTCGATCTGCGGCGTCTGGCGCTGAAGATCGGCCGGGATCATGCGCTGGCGCTGGAACTCTACCGCAGGCCGGTGCACGAAGGGCGGATCCTGGCGTCGATGATCGCCGATCCGGCGCTGTTCCGTCCGGAGGAGATGGATGCCTGGGTCGCCGAATTTCGGTCGTGGGACCTGTGCGACCAGTGTTGTATCAACCTGTTCCGCTATACGTCGTACGCTTACGGCAAGGTGCGCGAATACGCCGCTTCGGACGAGGAGTTTATCCGACGGGCGGGGTTCGCTCTGCTGGCTACGCTCGCCGTCGGGGATAAACGGGCTTCGGACGACGATTTCAGGGCCTTTCTGCCGCTGATCGAACGGGGTGCGGAGGATTCCCGCGTCCGGATCGGAAAAGCCGTGAATTGGGCCCTGCGGCAGATCGGCAAACGTAGCCGGGGGCTTTACCCCGATGCGCTGGCGCTGGCCCGTAGACTGGCGGCGAAGGAGGGGGCGGCAGCCCGCCGGATCGGACGCGATGCGGTGCGTGAGCTGACGCTGGAGAGGATCATCGCCCGGATCAAATAGGGTGCAGACCCCCTTGCGGAAAGGCTTTGGAAAGAAAAAGGCTTTCCGCAGCGAAAATCACCGAAACAGATGCTATCTTTGGGCGAAGGATAAGTCGATCCGCTATGATGAAAGAGTCTAAATTCGTACGCACCAAAATCGTCGTGGGTTACGTGCTGATCGCCCTGATCGGCCTGACGGCCATGATCTACGTCTGGCGTCAGACCGGAGCGCTCCTCGAACCGGACCACAGCCAGCAGGAGCTTCGGCGGCGGCGCGGACTGGTCAATCAGACTCTATACCATCTCTATGAGGCCGAAACATACGGTCAGATGCTGGTGGCCGGTTATGCCAGCTACGAGAATCGTTACAAACGCGAACTCCGGCTGGTACGGGAGTGCATCGATTCGCTCCGTATGCGTGCGGACGACGAGTCGCAGCAGATGCGTCTGGACACGATCGTGCGGCTGATCGCCGGCAAGGAGCAGGGGATCAAGGCTCTGGACCGCAACCTGCGTTCGGCGGGCACGGCGACGTTGTTGAGCGAAAATATCCAGCGGATGATTCCCATGCTGGACTCCCTGTCGCAACCGACTATCGAACCCGATACGATCCTGGTCCGCGATACGGTGCGCGTGGCTCCGAAAAAGAAGCGCAATTTCTTCCGCCGGTTCGGCGACCTGTTCAGCCCGCCCAAGAACGATTCGCAGGTGGTGGTGAAGACCCGGGTGCGGATCGACGCTCCGCCTCGGCAGATGAGTCTGGGGGATACCATCGCCGTAGTGCTGCAGGATCTGGAGCAGCGGGTGACCAGCGAGCGGCTGGCCCTTTACGACAAGGCGTGGCGGGAGGGGTTGCGGCTGCAACGCAACAACCAGCAGATCAATCAGCGGATTTACCGCCTGATTATCGACTTCGAGGAGGAGGAGACGGCCTATCTCTGGGAGCGGATGCAGGCTCGTGAACAGGTGCGGCGCAGCTCGCTCGTCATTCTGGGCTCGGTGGCTGCCGGATCGCTGCTGGTGATGCTGCTCTTCGTCGGAATCCTCTGGCGGGACGTGAACCGCAGCAACCGTTACAAACGCCAGCTCGAAGCGGCCAATCGCCACAACGAAGCCTTGCTGGAGGCCCGTGAGAAGCTGATGCTCACCATTACGCACGACATCAAGGCCCCGCTGGGTTCGATCATGGTCTATATCGATCTACTTACGCGTCTGGACCTGGGCAAGCGGGGTGCGCTTTATCTGGATCATATGAAGAGCTCGGCCGATCACCTGTTGGAGTTGGTGACCGACCTGCTGGATTTCTACAAACTCGACTCCAACAAAGTCGCCGTCAATCGCATCGCCTTCTCTCCGGCCGATCTGTTTACGGCTGTCTGCACCGGGTTCGAGCCGGTGGCTGCGGCCAAAGGAATCGAATTGCGGTGTACGCTCGCCGCCGAACTTTCGGGACAGGTCGCGGGCGATCCCTCGCGTGTGCGGCAGATCGCCGAGAACCTGCTTTCCAATGCGATCAAGTTCACCGACCGGGGGTTCGTCGCGTTTGACGCCTGGTTGGAAGAGGGGCGGCTGCTGTTCCGTGTCAGCGATACGGGTCGGGGAATCGGCCCCGAGGAGCGGGAGCGCATCTTTCAGGAGTTCGTGCGCCTGCCGTCGGCGGGCGGCGTGAGCGGCGTAGGGCTGGGCCTCTCGATCGTCGATCGTCTCGTGAAGCTGCTCGGCGGTACGATCGAGCTGGAGAGCGAACCGGGTGCCGGAAGCCGATTCCTGGTCGCCGTCCCGGTCGGGGAGGCGGAGGACGACGCTTCCGAAAAGGAAACCGCAGCGGGGATGTGTCCGGGCAGAGTGTGTATGGAGGGCGGACGACCCCTCCGCTGCCTGCTGGTGGATGACGACCCCCTGCAACTTGAGATGACCGCAGTTCTCTGCCGGGAGTTGGGAATCGAAACGGAGAGCTGTCCTTTTCCCGAATACGCTGAAAAATTGGTGCAGGAGTCTGCTTTCGATCTGGTTTTTACCGATATACAGATGCCCGGAGTGGATGGGTTCGAGGTGTTGCGACGGATTCGGGCCGTTCGTGCGGAGCTGCCGGTGGTAGCCGTTTCAGCCCGTTCGGACGATGAGTCGGCCTATGTCGAACGGGGATTTGCAGCCGTGCTGCGGAAACCTTTCGCGCGGGCGGAACTGGTGGCCGTGTTACGCCGTGTCGTGCCGGAGGCGGGGGTTGCCCCGGAGGAGTGTCTTCCGGAAGAGGATGCGGTTCGCGGGTTCGAAGCTCTGACGGCTTTCGCCCGCGACGACGCCGAAGCCGCGCGGGAGATCATCCGGACCTTTGTCGCCGAGAACGAGGCCCATGCCGAAACCTTGCGCCGGGCCGCGCTCGCCGGAGATGCGGTCGCTTTGCGTGCGATCGCTCACAAAATGGTGCCGATCTACACGTTGCTGGGCGAGGAGGAGCTCGCTGCGGCATTGCGCCGTCTGGAGCGTTCGGAAGGTTCTGCGGACGGGGCTTTGCGCAGCGCAGCGCTCGGTGTAGCGGAAAGGGTCGGCGAAATTGTCCGGGCGGCAAAAAAAGAGTATCTTTGCGACCGTTGATCTCCGCCGGGGGCGTATTCCGACAGAAGGCCGTCCGTTCGCATCATGCCCGGACGGGAAGTTGCAGAGGATCGGACGCTTCGGTGTCGGACGATGCCGGAGAAGGAGCCTCGCCGAAGAGGAGCGTTGCGGGAAGCCTCTGCGGATGGCTTCGGTTTTTTTGAATGAAATTTCGGTATGGAAAAGATATTGATCATAGATGACGACGTAACCTTTTCGCTGATGCTGCGCACGTGGCTCGGCAAGAAGGGCTTCGGAGTCGATACGGCTGCCGACATCGCCGCCGGGCGCCGGCTTCTCGCGGAGGGGAGCTACGATCTGGTGCTTTCGGACATGCGTCTGCCCGACGGGGACGGGACCGATCTGTTGCAGTGGATCGCCGAACGGGGCGTGACGATACCCGTGATCGTGATGACCGGTTATGCCGAAATCCGCAATGCCGTGGTGAGTATGAAGCTCGGCGCAAGGGACTATGTTTCCAAACCCGTTCAGCCGGACGAGCTGCTCCGCAAGATCCGCGAGGCGCTGGATGCCCCGCACCCCGAAACGGCTATGCCCGCATCCGCAGCGATGGCTCCGGCGCCCGCGAAACCGCGCCGGAAGGGGGACAGGGCCTTGGACGAAGGCGAATTGAATTACATCGAAGGGCACAGCGACGCTTCGCGTAAACTGTACGAATACGTCCGTCTGGTGGCTCCTACCAATATGTCGGTGCTGCTCGAAGGGGCGAGCGGCACGGGCAAGGAGCACGTGGCCCGGTTGATCCATCTGCGCAGCAAACGGGCGGGCAAACCCTTCGTGGCGGTCGATTGCGGCGCTCTGTCGCGTGAACTGGCCGCTTCGGAGTTTTTCGGCCATATCAAAGGCTCCTTCACGGGAGCGCTGTCCGATAAGAAGGGCGCTTTCGAATCGGCGCAGGGCGGTACGCTTTTCCTGGACGAGGTGGGCAACTTGAGCTACGAAGTTCAGATCCAGTTGCTGCGAGCCCTTCAGGAGCGCAGAATAAAACCCGTCGGAGGGTTGCGCGAAATTCCGGTGGACGTGCGTCTGATCTGTGCCACGAACGAGGATCTGGAGGCGGCTATCGCGCGCGGGTCGTTTCGTGCCGACCTCTACCACCGCATCGATGAATTCGTGCTCCATATGCCCGATCTCGCGGAGCGCAGGGAGGATATTATGCTCTATGCCGACTTTTTTCTGGACCAGGCCAACCGCGAGCTCGACAAACACGTGGTGGGTTTCGATCCGGAGGCTGAAAAACTGCTCGTGGCCTGCGACTGGCCCGGAAATCTGCGGCAACTGAAGAACGCCGTGACCCGGGCGGTTCTGCTGACGACGGGCGAGTACGTCACTCCGGCCGAGCTGCCCGCCGAATTGTCGGAGGCTGTTCCGGCGCCGATCGCTTTGCGCGATCCGGCGGGAGAGGAAGAGCGGATCCGGCGGGCGCTGGCGGCGGCCGGCGGCAACAAATCCCAGGCGGCCCGGCTGCTGGGGATCGATCGCAAGACGCTCTACAACAAACTGCATCTGTACGGCATCGAATAGTCGTCGGGTGTGGAAATATTCCACATCATTTTGGGAATTTCCACACCGTTCCACAGCCGCATATAAAATTATCAATTTCTTATATCTTTGATTAACAGCATAATGATTTATGCCGGCGGATTGGCATACACCTTGACGATGTAATGAATACAGAGGTTGGGGAACCGAAGGAAAAAAATTATTTTTTAGTTAAAAAACAATCGCAAAATGAAAAAGTTATTCATTGCAGCAGCTGTAATCGTAATGGCCGGAAGCATGGCTTCCTGCGGTCAGAAAACCCAGAAGGCCGCCCAGGATACGGCCGCGACGGAACCGGTAGCGACCGAGCAGGTCGAGGCTGTCGAGATCGAAGCCGTAACGCCGGAATCCGAGATTCCTGCCGCTGCAGAGAGTCAGAAAACACAACCGGAGCAGGCAAATAATAAGTAGTAATTTGGAGGGTTATTATTAGTTAAACAATTGTTGCTTGCCAGGGGGCGTACCGACAGCGGTGCGCCCCCGCCATTTTGTACCGGGACGGAATTCGAATTTTCGGGATGGGAACGATGCGGCAGGTTTCGGTATCAGTTGGGGAAATCCGACGATTATTTCGCCGGATATGGATCTTCTCCGGAAGTTGTTGTGTAAAAGTTTGTCCCGGTATTGATGGTTCGCGTTCGATTTATTTGGATATTGTGGATGTTTTGGTTATATTTACAATGTCGAAGATAGTCACCAATGGCCTGATTATAAACTATAAATTATTTTTGCTATGAAAATAATAATTCATTATTTTTTGTTGTTTGTCGCATTGGTTGCAACGACCGGATGCGATAAGGACGATAATTATTATCCCGCTCCGGAATTCGAGGGAGATCCGACGGCTGAATATATTGAAGCGAATGTCGATTTCGATACGCAGATTTCTCAGGAAAATTCCGATCCAGATACTTTTTACACCTATTTTTGTTTGTGCAATGCCAGTGACCACAAAATTTACTTCACTCTTACGTTTTGCCCGACAAAAAACGATGAATTTATAGACCATATGAATGGGCTTGTAGATCCCGGAAAAAAATATACAAACAGATTCGTAACATCTAATTGGTCTATGGATGTACCGGGTCTTATCACTACCTTTTCTCCTCTTATTACGGAGATGGAGGTCTATTACGATGTCGATGACAAATATGGGCCTGTTAGATTTCCATCGGGAATAGAGGAGAAGTATTCGGATTTTACGCAGCGTTTCAAAACCCGGCAGATTTGTGATCCGGGGCAGTGGATTTACGAAGAGTTCACGCCCCGCCGGGCGCGTTGGACGTATATTCTGACCAACGAAGATTATGAACGTGCCAAAATAATTTCGGGAAAATAGGACTGAAAATTCGCGGCGATCGGTTACGACTGATTTAGCTTGCATTATGAAGAGGACTGCATTGCGCAGCCCTCTTTATTTTATGATTCGACTTGCATCATGCGGCAAGGCGGATTTTCTGTTTCCGGTTTGACCCGTTTGAGTTTTTACCGGATGCTTTGCGTACGGCCTTTCGGGAATAGGGCGACTGGGAAATAATCAATAGAAATGCCCGCTGGGAGCGAAGATCGCGTAGCCGAAGTTGAAAGTGAGGTACATATTGTGCCAGCTCTTCAGGTCGTATTTGGTGAGCGACAGGCTGACCGGTCCGATGGGCGTGTGATAGACGAACGAGGCTTCGGTGATGTATTGCATCTTTTCGCCGGGCAGCCCCCGGTTGTCGCGGTACATGGCATAAAATCCCGTGCGCAGGAAGAAATTGGGCAGCAGATCGAAAGTGGGCATCAGACCGCCGGCCAGGAAGTTTTTCGCCCGGTAGTCGGGCATGAAAGCCATCTGGGAGTGTACGACGGGCTGATAGGCCGGCAGCGACATCAATGTAGCCGTTTCGGTCTGGAACCGGGGGTGCGTGGTCCAGACGGCGTCGATGTTGAATCCGAACGAGAACCATTTGCAGCCGGGCAGGTCGAAATAGCGGTTCCACTGGAATTTGGCGCCGAACCATTCGCGGTGGGCATTGAAACTTCGCTTACGTCCGAATTCGGCGGGTTTGTACCGTTCGCGCCCCGTGATGTAGATGCCCGAGAGGGATATTTCGGACCCCCGGCGCGGGTAGAGAATCTTGTCGAGCGTGTTGCGGGCGATATCCAGTTTGGTGCTGAAGAAGGAGAAGCGCGTCAGGTCGGTGTCGGGATCCGTGTCGGGAAAGGGGGCGTCGTAGCGGTAGGCTTGTTGTCCTCCGTTGAACCGCAGCGATGCCAGGCTGTTGTGTGTCAGAGGCATGGTGAGTCCGATGGAGAGGAATCCCTGGTTGTTCTTGACCGATTTGGTGTTATCGATCGGCGTGAGGTTGCCGAAGTTGCCGTGCCGCAGGTTCAGGACTTCGAAATTGTAGGAATAGTCGAGCGAGAAGGGTTTCCAAAGGTAGAAGTCCGTGCGCCCGCCCAGCGAACCGGTCGCATAGGTCGGGCCGATGTAAATACCGGCGAAAGCCCATTGCGACACGCGGCGGATCGTGTGGTAGTCGAAACCGATGAATGCCTGGTTGAAAGCCGTCGAGGAGATGTTGCCGCCGATCAGGAACCGGAGGTTTTCGCGTGCGGACATCTTCAGCTTGACCGAATACCGTTCCCGCAGCGGGTCGTACCGGAATTCGGGGTATTCGACCGAAAATTCGTCGTTGCCTATGACGGAGAAGAAGTCGTCGCGGAATTCGGGGAAACTCATCTGCCGCTGCCGTCCGTCGTAGGTGTCGTCCAGCCGCATGACGTTGCGTACATAGGCCGTTTGTGCATGGGTGAGTCCTTCGAACTCGTAGTCGTCGAAGATGATCGGGGGACACTTTTCGCGGAAAGCCGCCCGCTTGGTGCGGATCTCTTCGGGCGTGACGGTGCGGTGGATTTTCTCCCGCAGGGCCGGAATCCGGGCCAGTGCGTCGCGGTAGCCCGCTTCGATGATCGAGTCGGCGCTGTTGAAATCGAGCATGCTGACATTGACGGCCCGGTTGATCATCAGGCTGCGTCCTTCGGGCATGTCGTAGTTGGTCTTGTTCATGGCCAGCGAGAAGGCTTGATCGACGAGCGAACTGTTCTCCGTGATGTCGTTGTTTCCCGACGTGCATTTGCTGCCGATCAGGAAATCGGGATGGAACTCCTTGTCGAGGGGTTCCCAGGGGAAGTTGTCGTAGATGCCGCCGTCGTAGAGTAGCATCGTGTCGATTTTCATGGGTTTGAACGCCAGCGGAATGGACATCGACGAACGGATCGCTTCGCCCATGTCGCCCTTGCGCAGCACCACCGGACGGCGGGTGTTCATATCGCTCGCCACGCAGAGGAACGGCACCATCAGGCTGTCGAAGTCCCGCCGGGAAGCTGTCGTGGCCGGGCCGAACAGGTCGGCGAGGGCCAGGTCGATCTGATTCGAGGAGATCAGGTACGAAGGCAGGCGGAAACGGCTCGCGTTGGGGTCGTCCGGGTGGTCCTTCATGTTGAGGCGGATCGAGAGGAAGATCGGGGTGCCGGTATTGCGGCGGTAGTAGGGCAGGTAGCTGGGGTCGATGCGCCCCGAAACCCACTGTTTGACCACACCCGAAGCGACGATCCGGCGCATCTCTTCGGGGGAATATCCTGCGGCGTACATGCCCGCGATGATCGAACCCATCGAGGTTCCCGACACGTAGTCGATCGGAATGCCGCTCTCTTCGAGTGCCTGCAATACGCCGATATGGTAAAGTCCTTTGGCTCCGCCGCCGCTCATGACCACCCCGACGCTCTGGGCCGCTGCCGGAAGGGTGAAAAGCATTCCCGCCGCGAGAAAAGAGAGGATTTTCCGCTTCATATCCTGATATTTTTATTAACTTTGCCTATTAAACCGTGCGTAAAAGTACAAAATAAAGCGTAAACTTTAGGTTATGAACGATAAAATCAACGAGCTGCTCGAACGGGTGGAGGCATTCAAACCCAAAGCTGCGGCCGAGATCGAGGATTTCCGAATCCGGATGCTGGGGAAAAAAGGCGAGCTGACGGCCCTTATGGAGGAGTTCAAGAGCGTGGCGCCCGAGCTGAAACGGGAGTTCGGCCAGAAGCTCAACAACCTTAAGAACCGGACGCAGGAGCGGATCAACGCCCTGCGGGGGCAACTTGCGGACGCCGCCGGGGACTCCTCGCAGCGGATTCCCGACATGAGCCGTCCCGGTTCTGCGGAGGAGCTGGGTTCGCGTCATCCCATTTCGCTGGTGACCAACCAGATCGTCGAGGTATTCTCGCGGCTGGGCTATACGGTGGCCGAGGGTCCCGAGATCGAGGACGACTGGCATGTCTTCTCGGCGCTCAACTTTCCGCCCGAGCATCCGGCCCGCGACATGCAGGATACGTTCTTTATCGCCAAGAACCCCGACGTGCTACTGCGGACCCACACCTCGTCGATTCAGGTGCGGACGATGGAGCGGCAGAAGCCGCCGATCCGGGTGATCTGCCCGGGCCGCGTTTTCCGCAACGAAGCGATTTCTTACCGCGCACACTGCATCTTCCACCAGATCGAGGGACTCTATATCGACGAGGGCGTGTCGTTCGCCGATCTGAAACAGTCGATCCTCTACTTCGCCAAGGAGGTTTTCGGCGAGAACGCCACGATCCGCATGCGCCCCTCGTACTTTCCCTTCACCGAACCGTCGGCCGAGGTCGATGTGTCGTGCAACCTCTGCGGCGGCAAGGGCTGCAACGTCTGCAAGGGCACGGGTTGGCTGGAGATCATGGGCTGCGGCATGGTCGATCCCAATGTGCTTGAGGCCAATGGAATCGATTCGAAGAAATATTCCGGGTTCGCGTTCGGCATGGGGGTCGAGCGTATCGCCATGCTCAAATACGGCGTGAAGGACCTGCGGCTCTATTTCGAGAACGACATACGGTTCCTGCATCAGTTCGATACGGTGCTTTAAGCGCTGCGGTACACTCCCCGGGTCGGGGAGCGGCGAATCGCCCGCCGGATGCCGGGATGTTCCGGGGATGAAGTTCCGTATCGTTCGCGGGAATACGAAAAGCGGTTGTCCGACGTTTTCCCGACAGACGAAGGGAGGGGTTGCGTCTGTCCATTGCACTCTTCCGGCGAAGAACGAAGATACAAACTCAACGATTTCAATGAAGCGGATGCTTGCGATTCTGGTGCTCTGCACGGCTTTCTCCACGGGGTTCGTCCCGCAGGGAGAGGCGTTGCCCGCACCTGCGGCGGAGGCCTCGTGGCCCGACTCGCTGCGACCGACCGAATACTATACCGAGGGTGTGAAAAAACTCTTGATCGGAGAGGACACCCTGGCGGCCCGGGCACTGTTCCTGCAGGCCCTGGAGCTCGATTCCGCGTATGCTCCGGCCTGGTTCCGCCTCTCTTCGGTGACTCCCGACGGCGATCCGCAGGGTACGGCGTGGGCACGGCGTGCTTACCGGCTGGACTCGCTCAACAAGTGGTACGGGCAGCTTTACGGGCAAAAACTGCTTGCTGAGGGAGAACTCGACAAGGCGCGTCCGCTGTTCGTGCGGCTTTCGGCGCTCGACCCGACCAATCCCGACAACATTCGTATTCTGGCGATCCTGTACCAGCAGGCCGGGATGCCCTATTCGGCGATCGATATGCTCGATTCGGCCGAGATGCGTTTCGGTAAAATGCCTTTGTTGGGGGCGATGAAACGCCAGTTGCTGATTCGCACGGGGCAGTTGGACCGTGCGCTGGCCGAAGCCAGGGAGATGGCCGAGGCGATTCCTTACGAAGCGGAAAACCACGTGATTCTGGCCGACCTGTACGGTGCTGCCAAACAGGATTCGTTGGCCATAGCCGAGTATAACCGGGCGTTGGAGATCGACTCCATGAATGTCCCGGCGCTGGCTTCGCTCGCCGAATTCTACAACAAGCGCAACGATTCGCATGCTTATCTGGCCGTGTCGAAAAGGCTTTTCGAAATCGACGAGCTCCCCTTGTCGGAAAAGGTCCGCATTTTCCGGCAGCTGACGCTCGACGTCCGTTTTTACCGGGACAACTTCTTTCAGCTCAACGACTTGATTTCGACGCTTGCGATCCGCTATCCCGACGATAAGGACGTCGTCGAACTGTATGCGCAGCACCTGATCAATGCCGGGGAGCTGGAGCAGGCGCTGACCCTCTACAAGCTGCATCTGGCCGACCGGCCTCCCCAGTTGGACTATTACCGTGCGGTGATCGACATCGAAACTTACCGCAAGCGGCTCGATTCGGTTTATCTGTATATCGACCGGGCGCTCGAGGTTTTCCCTGGAAATACCGAGCTGTATGCCCGCAAGGGACACGCCCAGGGGTATACCGGAAAGTTGTCGCAATCGATCGGCAGCTATAAAAAAGCCCTCAAATATGCTGATGCGGACTCCCTGCGCGGAGCCGTGTGGGGATATATCGGCGACGCTTATCACCAGATGGAGGAGGCCGGACGGAAGGACTCGGAACGGGACAAATACCGCCGCCGGTGTTTCGAGGCTTACGACCGTTCGCTGCATTATTACTACGATAACCCGATGGTGCTCAATAACTACGCCTATTTTATAAGCGAATCGTCCCGGGATCCCCGTCAGCTCGACCGGGCCTTTGCCATGGCAGCCCGTGCGGTGGAGCTGGACGGCAACAACGCCACGCTGTTGGATACCTATGCCTGGGTGCTGTTCCGTCTTGGACGGCTGCAGGAGGCTCGTCGAACGATGCAGCAGGCGATCTCTTTCGACCGCAGCGAGAATCCGGAACTCTACCTGCATTACGGGGACATCCTGGCGGCTCTCGGGGAGAAGTTCATGGCCGAAACCTACTGGCGCAAAGCGCTGGAGAAGGGATATGACGATCCCCGGGCGATCGAAGAGCGTATCCGGCAACTCAAATCCAAGCCCTGACTATGCGACAAGCCTTGAACCATTCGTATCGTTTCCCGCAGCGGGCGGAGTCGGTCCGCACGCTGTGTATCCGTTTGCCGAAGGTCGTTTTGTTTCTTTTCCTTCTACTTGGTGCAGGGTCGCTTGCGGCCCAGAATACCGACCAGCAGATCGCGGCGCAGAAACGGTTGATCGCCGACCTCGAAAAGCAGATCGCCCGGGAGGAACAGGAGATTTCGAAGCTCAAGAAGGGACGTGCCTCGGCCGAGGAGACGGTGCGCCGTCTGGCCCGTCAGATCGATTCGCGCAACCAGCTGCTCGACGTGACGGAGCGGGATGCCCGTAAGCTCGAGGTCGAGGTGGCCCGTACGGACAGCGTGGCCCGGGGGCTGTCGGCATCGCTCGACGCCCATAAACGGCGCTATGCCGAGATGGTGCGCGAGGCATACCGCAACTACAAACACAACAATTATCTGACCTACCTCTTCTCTTCGAGCGACTTCAATCAGGTGGCCCGCCGCATCACCAATCTGCGGGAGGTGGCGGCCATGCGGGAACGGCAGATGGAGCAGATCGTGACGCTTTCGGAGCAGGTGTCCGTCGAGCGGACCCGGCTGACCGGGCAGCAGCGGGCGCTGGATTCGGTGAAGCGCAGCCTGACCACGCAGCGGACCCGCCTGCAGAAAGATTCGCAGGCGGCGCGTGCCAACATCAAGCAGCTCTCCAAGAAGGAAAAAGCGGCCCTGCAACAGAAAATCGCCCGCGAGCAGCGGCTCGACGTGGCGATCGACGAGTTGCGCAAGCTGACCCGGGGCAACAAGGAGGGCAACACCTTTACGGCGAAGACTTCGAATCTGCGGCTGCCGGTGGTCGGCGGCGGGGTGAAGCGCTACAAGGGCAATATGGCCGAGATCGCGGGGCCGAAGGGGGCGCAGGTGATTTCGATCTACGAAGGCAAGGTCGTCGAGGTGAAGCGCAACCGGATCACCAATAAATACGACGTCTATATAGCCCACGGCGAATACATCTCTTCGTATGCCAACCTCAATTCCGTGACGGTGGGCAAGGACGACAAGGTGGCCCGCAACCAGCAGATCGGAACGATCGGGTCGGGGGTCGATGTGATGACCATGCAGCCCGAGTACAAGATGGTGTTCGGTATTTACGGACCGTCGCCCAAAGTACAGATGCGTGCTTCGGATTGCTTCAAAAAATAACCGTCTATGGCCGTACGCTATTATACCGATGACTGTACCTATCGCCTGCCGCAGAAACGGCTCACGGCCGCGTGGCTGGACCGCGTAGCCCGGGAAGAGGGGTATGAACTGGGGGATGTGACCTATATTTTTTGCTCGGCGGCCCGCCTGCTGGATATGAACCGGCAGTTCCTCGGACACGACTACTATACCGACGTCATCACGTTCGATTACAGCGACCGCAAGGGCGCCCGGATCGTGTCGGGCGATATTTTCATCGATGTGGAAACCGTTGCGGACAATGCACGCGAATACGGCGCCGCGAAGCTGACCGAAATGCGCCGCGTGGTGGTGCACGGTTTGCTCCATCTGTGCGGACAGAAGGATAAGACACCCCGTGCGAACGCTCAAATGCACCGTAAGGAGGATCACTACCTCCGACAGTGGGATGAGCTGTCCAAAGGGCTGAAATAGGGCTTTGCGAGGGAATCCGGTCGCGGAGTTGCGGGTCCCTTTCCCGGTAGGGTTATTTTTAATGCCTGAAATATCCCGTAAAATCGTTCGAATATACCATAAGGGTCGATTCTTCCCGACGGCGGAATGGGCGGTTCAAGGTGCTGAAAAGACGGTTTGCAGAGGGATCCGGCCGCAGGGTTGCGAACTCTTTCACGAAAGGATGTATTTTTAACGCCTGAAATGCTCCTTAAAATCGTTCGAATATACCATAACGGTCGGTTCTGTTCCCGACGGCGGAATGGACCGTTAAAGACGCTGAAACGGCGGTTTATGGGCGGATTCGTCTTTTGTTTGGAACCGGTTCCCGAAAAAAGATGGATTTTCCCCGGCAATCGTATATTTCAATGTCCGTCATTCGACGGTCGTTCGTTCGCGGCCGGAGTCCGTGTCTGTAATGCCGACTCTCTCTTAAATCCTTTCTTCGGAGGGAGATTCGGGTCGCTGCGCCTCCAAAAAGGACGTTATGATCGCGTTTTCCTTCGTTGGGACTGAAGCGGACGAATTCGCTTGCGGGAAGTGCCGGCTGCGGTGGCTGCGGCAGCAGTTGTGGGGGCTGTCGATCGGGTCCGCTGCGCGGCGAATCGGTAGCCGGGAAAGGTGGACTGCGAAGATTCGGCTTTCGGAGGAGGCGTTTCCGCCGTGCGGGGACGGATCCGGCCGTTGGTTGTGTCCGCAACCCTTTAATCGTTTGTATTTTTCCGGAATGGGCGGCATGGATTGTCGGCTCTTTGCCGGAGAGAAGTTTATTTTTGCGGGAAAATGCCGGCAAGGTTCGGTGCGGGTCGCCGGAGTGTGCCGGAAGCGGGGAGAATCCGTTTTTGGCGGGACAGCCCGTGCTTGCCGATCTTTTCGGCGCTGCGGCGACGTTTTGCCGCGAGGTTGCCGTTTTCGATCCGACTTTCGCCGTCGGACGGCGGATAGCTGGGCGAAAGTTGCCGTTGCGTGCGGTTTCGGTTTTTTCGGATAAGCGACTTTGTTCGTATCTTTGCCGTGCGGCGGTCGGTCGTCGGATTGACGGGCGGCGGTGTTTTCCGCAATTCATGGAAAAGGAGATATGGTTTTACATTACGATATCATCGTGGTCGGCGGCGGTCATGCCGGCTGCGAGGCGGCTTCGGCGGCAGCGCGGCTCGGCTCCCGCACGCTGCTCGTGACGATGGACATGACCAAGTTGGCCGATATGTCTTGTAATCCGGCCGTAGGCGGTGTTGCTAAAGGGCAGATAGTCAGAGAGATAGATGCTTTAGGGGGGCAGATGGGGCGGATTACCGACCTTACGGCTGTCCAGTTCCGCATGCTCAACCGCTCAAAAGGACCTGCCATGTGGAGTCCGCGTGC
>OHDG01000266.1_pt1 | contig 39746 bp, 29 predicted proteins | sample 1566961 | NCBI WGS metagenome assembly OHDG01 (sample SAMEA3879539, study PRJEB24766) | human gut metagenome | biome: human-associated habitat; feature: feces | place: USA | collected 1985/1987
CCATTGCTTTCTCTTTTTTTGTTAAATGGGTATAAAGTAAATCTGTAGCATGACAATAATAAAAAGGAAACTATCTACACTTTTTGAGGCTGATAGATTCTGTCTATCCGACTATAAAAATTACCACTTAAATAAATTCTTCCAAACTAAAACTAAACCCTACCTTTGTCTGTTGTAAAGATAGAGCGAACAAATAAATTAATAACCAATAAAAAAGTAAATAGTATGGGAAAGAGTATTAAAGGAACACGTACAGAACAGAATTTGTTGAAATCATTCGCAGGTGAATCACAGGCAAGAAGTCGCTATACTTATTTTGCCAGCGTAGCTAAGAAAGAAGGTTTTGAACAAATAGCAGCAGTCTTCATGGAAACAGCTGAACAGGAAAAAGAACACGCAAAACGATTCTTCAAATTCCTGGAAGGCGGCATGGTTGAAATCACTGCTTCATATCCGGCTGGCATCATCAGTACTACCAAAGAAAACTTGGCAGCAGCAGCAGCTGGCGAAAACGAAGAATGGTCTGATTTATACCCAGAATTTGCTAAAGTAGCCGACGAAGAAGGTTTCCCGGAAGTAGCCGTTGCTTTCCGTATGATTGCCAAAGTAGAAGCAGAACACGAAAAACGCTATCGCACACTGTTAGCTCGTGTAGAAGCTGAAAAAGTATTTGAAAGAGACGAAGAAATTTTGTGGCAATGCCGTAACTGTGGTTTCGTATTGAGTGCCAAGAAAGCTCCGCTGAAATGTCCGGCATGTTTGCATCCACAAGCTTACTTTGAACCTATGAAGCAAAACTATTAATCAAGAATCAATCTTAATAGTCTTATAAATTTAACAAAAAAGCTGTTGTATAATATATACAATGGCTTTTTTATTTTATAAATAAATTTGTATGAGAAGACCATTTTATCCCCTCAAAACACCAATAATACTTAATTAAAACTATACACCTTAGTATATATATACATACAAGTACAGAAAAACTAAAAATAAATTCAGAAAAAACAGTGTAAATAATACTGTTTAATTACTTTTTTTATTATTTTTACAGCGTCATAATAAAAAGCGTTGGACATCGTTCCAGCTGAACTATGTTCATAACGGTTTTTATTATACGATTATGTGCTAATCGTGGAAAACAAAATTTTTAGTTAACCTAAAAAAAGGATGTCTATGCTTAGAAAGAAAATGTTCTCTTCTTTCAAACATTCGAGGACTGCAGCAGTCTCGATGTTGATGTCTTTCTGTATGACAGGAGCTGTCTTTGCACAGAAAGGTATGATTAAAGGTACTGTAGTGGACGAAAACGGTGAACCGGTTATCGGTGCCAACGTCCTAGTAAAAGGAACTACTAATGGCACAATTACCGATATGGACGGTAATTATGTTATTAACGTGGAAAACATGAAAAATGTGGTCCTACAAGTTTCGTATGTGGGGTACAACTCCATCGAGGAAGCTGTAAAAGGGCGTAACACAGTTCCTATCAAACTGGAATCTTCCGTAGTAAACTTGGGAGAAGTCGTAGCTATCGGTTACGGTACACAGACACGTAAGGAAATTACGGGTTCTGTAGCTAACGTTTCCGAAGAAAACTTCAACAAAGGTGTTACGCGCGATGCCTCTGATTTGCTACAAGGTAAAGTGGCTGGTTTGACCATTACTTCTGGTTCGGGTGATGTAACCCGTAACTCTCAAATCCAGTTGCGTGGTACTTCTACGTTACAGAATGACCAAGGTCCGATGATCGTTATTGATGGTATTCCAGGCGGAGATATGTCAACAGTTTCTCCTTCTGATATCGAGTCTATTTCTGTATTGAAAGATGCTTCTTCAGCAGCCATCTATGGATCTCGTGCAGCCGGTGGTGTTATCTTGATTACAACCAAGCGTGGATCAGGATCCAAAACACAAGTCAATTATGACGGCTATGTAACAGCTTCAACTGTTGCCAACAAACCAGATATGTTAAATGCGGAAGAATGGCGAGCTGCCAATGCTGCTTTAGGAAAAGATATTTCTATCTATGATAAATATAATAATGACACAGACTGGTTCGATGAAATGACCCGTACAGGTATTTCTCAGCAACACTCTTTGTCTTTATCAGGAGGTTCTTCAAAAAGTAACTATCGTGCCTCATATACTTATATGGATCGTAATGGTGTTGCCCGTGATAACTGGATGAAACGTCATAGTTTCCGTTTCCAATTCCAACAACGTGCACTTAACGACCGATTACGTCTTGGTTTAACAGGATCTGCAACTTTGACTGATATGCAGATGCCATTTGCCGATGATTTTATTTTAGCCTACAATATGTTACCGGTATATCCGGTTTATAATGAAGATGGTTCTTATTTTACAGATGCGAACCATAATTACGATCAAGGTAACCCGGTACAGAATCAGGATCAGAACTACAAGAAAAGATCGAATAACTACTTCTATGGTGCAGGTGACGTACAATTCACCATCATGGATGGATTGACAACCAAAGTTCAATTATATAAGAGCCGTTACAACTCAGATTACAGCGAATGGCAAGATCCTCGTAACTCAAGAGGACAAGGTAGCACAGGTGTGGGTGTTCGCCAAGCAAGAACTTGGGATCGTGATTTGTTAGAATGGACCGGTAATTATAACAAAGCATTCGGAAGCGACGAACAGCATAAATTAGATGCCATCATCGGTTATTCTTGGGAAAGCAACAAATATGCTGACCAAAGATCACAAGTTACAAACTTTGCAGTAGTTGGTATGGGAGCAGACAACTTACAAAGTGGAAACTTACTGCAAATCGGTAACATTACTTCCGGTCGAAATGAATATAAATTGATTTCTTTGTTTGCTCGTGCCCATTATAGCTATTTGGAAAAATATATGATCACCGCTACGGTACGTCGAGATGGTTCTTCTAAGTTCGGTGCTAATCATAAATGGGGTACTTTCCCATCCGTATCAGCAGCTTGGGGTATCAGCCAGGAATCCTTTATGGAAGATGTAAAATGGGTAAACGATTTGAAATTGCGTGCCGGCTATGGTATTACAGGTAACCAGGATGGTTTGCAGCCTTATAAATCATTGGATTTGTACTCTGCTGCCGGAACTTATTACAGTAATGGAGCATGGCCAATAGCCTACCGTTTGTCACAAAATGCCAACGCAGACTTGAAATGGGAACAAACAGCCATGTTAAATATTGGTTTAGACTTCACCTTGTTCAATAGCCGTTTGAATGGTACTATCGAATGGTATGATAAGCGGACTTCAGATATGTTGTACAACTACGAAGTTTCTACTCCGACCTATGTATATAACACCATTGCTGCCAATGTAGGTGATATGAAGAATACCGGTGTTGAAATTTTATTGAACTTGGATGTTATCCGTAATAAGAATTTCACATGGAATACTTCTATTAACTTGGCTCACAACAAGAATGAAATCACAAAATTGTCGAATGAGTTGTATTCAACTGGTAAAGTATATGTCGGTGATCCATGGATTCGTGGTGGTTCAGGTGTAACTTCTCACGTACTTGAAGTTGGTCATCCTGTCGGACAATTCTATATGTTAAAATGTAACGGATTGGATGAAAATGGAAAATACATCATCGAAGACATCAACGGTGATGGTCAGATTACAGATAATGACCGTACCTATTGCGGCGATGCACAACCGGATTTGACATACGGATGGAACAACACATTCTCTTGGAAAAACTGGGATGCTAGCATCTTCTTCCGTGGAACAATCGGTAACAAAGTATTGAATAACCCATTGGCGGCCTATGGTAACAACACATACATCGATGGTAACAATGCTATGGATAATGATGATCTGTTAGTATTACGTGAAAATTCTCGTATCTGTTCATATTATATTGAAAATGCTTCTTATATCCGTTTGGACAATATGTCTATCGGTTATACATTCAATACAAAGAAAATTGATTGGTTAGAAAAAGCACGTATATATGTAGCCGGACAGAATTTGTTTGTAATCACCGGTTATAAAGGTCTAGACCCTGAAGTAGAAAACTTCCGTGGTGAAGCCAGCGATAATAATGCTGGTTTGGATCCAGGTATTGAACCTCGTAACTACATGCCGAAATCAAGATCATTTACTTTTGGTGTTAACTTAACATTCTAATTAAGGAGATTTATTTATGAAACGAAAAACTATATTTTCTTTTTTAACAGGTATATGTATGTTAGGAGGATTAACATCTTGTTTCGATTTGGATGAAACAGTGTATGACAAACTTCCTGCAGAAACATTTGGCCAAACTGAAGTGGAAATTAATGCCTTGGTAGGTAATGCCCATAACACAATGAAACGTTTTGCCACAACTTTCATGCATACCTCCGAATGTTCTGGTTCAATGGCAGTCGTTCCTACTCGTTTAGGAGGTGACTGGTATGATGGTGGCCAGTATGCAGAAATATTTATGCACTCATGGACGGGCATGACCCTTCGTGTTCGTGAATCATGGGATGCTGCGACAGAGTCAATAGCGACTTGTAATGCTGCGATCGATTTGCTTCAAAACACTACTATTTTAAGTGATGAAGCTAAAACTGAAAAAATTGCAGATATACGGGGTGTACGTGCTTTTTGGATCTATGTCATGATGGATTATTGGGGAAATATACCTTTACTGGTTGAATACAATGCAACGGACAAAGTATATCCAAGTAATTCTTCCCGTCAAACTGTATTTGATTGGTTAATAACAGAGTTAAACGAGATTAAAGATATTTGTCCATCGGCATCTGTTGCTAACTATGGTTCATTCACACAAGGAGCTGCCTATACTTTATTAGCTAAAATGTATTTGAACGCAGAAGCTTGGGGTGTAAGTACTTCCGAAAACAACTATCAAAAAGTAGTTGAATACTGTGATAAAGTAATGTCTTTGGGCTATAGCCTGGAAACCAACTGGAAAGATAATTTTAGTGTAAACAATCAAAACTCTAAAGAAGCTATCTTAGCTGCAACATTTAGTAGCAATGATACAGGTAGCGATGGTAATACTAAATGGGAATTACATAACAATACATTACACTACAAAGATTACTTAGCATTAGGAATAGCAGCTGCAAATACATGGAATGGTATTTGTGCCCAGCCGGATTATGTAAAATTATTCCCAGAAGATGATCCTCGTCGCGATGGCAGTTTCTTAATTGGAATGATGATTGATCAGTCAACCGGAGAACCTGTTATAACAGACCACGGATACGAATTAGATCATACCATTGATGTTACAATTATTCCGGGTACAGAATATGCTGGTTCTAACTGGGGTGCTGTTAATCAGCATGACGGTGCTCGCTGCTACAAATGGGAATTTGCTACCGATTTAACTTCCGCAATGGAGAACGATTTCCATATCTTCCGTTTGGCAGACATATATTTAATGAAAGCAGAGGCTTTGTTACGAGGTGGTGGTAGTGCCAGCGAAGCTACGTCATTAGTTAACACTATCCGTGAACGTGCATACGGTAATTCTGATCACGATTATTCAACCGTTTCACTTACCGAAGTCCAGCTGGAACGTCGCTTAGAATTGGCGTGGGAATGCCATTCTCGCCAAGATGATATTCGTTTCGGCTGCTTTGATCAAAGCATGTGGCCAGAATCTAACTGCGCTCGTCTCACAGGAGATCACTTGAAGTTGCTGCCTATTTCTCAGGATGCATGGCAGTTAAATCCTAATTTAACTCAGAATCCAGGCTACGCAACTTTCAGTAATTAATTTTCGACGAACGAACGTAAATAACGTGTTTTTCAGGCACGGATAATACAGATATTTACATAAATAATCATGTTCATCTGTATCGTCCGTGTCTGATTCATTTAATACCTACGAAAAAACCAACCTTAATTTTTTTCTTTTTCTGAAATTCATTAGTTTTGCTTTATAAAATAAGTTGCTAATCAATAAACTAAGGATCATGAAAATCAATCAGCTATCTACATTTATTTGCATGAGTATATGTATGACAGAATTTGCGTATGCTCTTCCTCCCGCCGAAGGAATGCAAATTGTAGCAGAACCAGATTATATCATTCCGAATCAACCTATCTGTGAAATGAGCTATTCGCCGGCAGCGACTCAATTCTCTTTATGGGCTCCTTCTGCCATCGAGGCAGAAATCCGGATTTATACTTCATACGACAGTCCGGAACCAGAACAAATTGTTCCACTCGATCCAGATCTACAGGGAAGTTGGAATCAAACTATACAAGGTGATCTGAAAGGGAAATTCTATACATTCCGAGTAAACATCGATGATGTGTGGCAAAAAGAAACTCCTGGAATCTTTGCTCGTTCCGTAGGCGTAAACGGAGATAGGGCAGCCATTATTGATTTCCAGGAAACTAATCCTGAAGGTTGGAACGATGACATCCGGCCGGCAATGAAAAATCCGGCAGATATTGTCTTATACGAAATGCATCATCGTGATTTTTCTATCCATGCTTCATCCGGTATCCAACATAAAGGAAAGTTTATCGCCTTGACAGAAACTGGAACCACAACTTCCGACGGACAAAAGACAGGTATTGATCACTTAAAGGAATTAGGTATTACCCACGTACACATTTTGCCTTCATTTGATTTTGCCTCTGTCGATGAAACGAGATTAGATCAGAATGCATATAACTGGGGATATGACCCAAAGAACTATAATGTGCCCGACGGTTCATACGCTACGGATCCATATAATCCGGTTACCCGCATCAAGGAATTTAAGGAAATGGTACAAGCCTTACATAAAGCCGGTATTCGAGTTGTACTGGATGTCGTTTACAATCATACCTTCTCAGCAGCCGATAGTCCGTTTGAACGGACAGTCCCCGGTTATTTCTTCCGTATGTACGAGAATGGGGAGTTCTGTAACGGATCGGCTTGTGGAAATGAAACAGCCAGCAACCACCGGATGATGCACAAATACATGGTTGAATCTGTTTGTTACTGGGCTAAAGAATATCATATTGACGGATTCCGCTTCGATTTGATGGCCATCCACGATATAGAAACCATGAATGCTATTCGGGAAGCCCTTAATGCCATTGATCCAACCATCCTGACATACGGTGAAGGTTGGGCTGTCGGTAAATTGGGATATGATGACAATAAACTGGCCTACAAGAAATATACCTTCCGAATGCCGGGAATTGCGGCCTTCAGCGACAACTTGCGCGATGGTTTACGTGGTCCGTTCTCTGATCACCATAAAGGAGCCTTTCTAATAGGCTTGCCGGGACACGAAGAAGAGGTAAAATTCGGCATTGTCGGAGGTGTCTTGCATAAGCAAGTAAAAGCAAACGATTTCTGGGCAGCCGAACCCACCCAGCATATCAGTTATGTAAGTTGCCACGACGATCATTGCCTGCGTGACCGCTTGGTGAATACCTTAGGAAATGATACTACGGAAGAAACTGTTCTCAAATTGGACAAGTTGGCTCAAACAGCCGTTCTGACCTCACAAGGCGTTCCTTTTATATTCTGTGGAGAAGAATTGTTCCGTACGAAACAAGGAGTAGGCAACAGTTACAAAAGTCCGGATGCCATCAACGCGATTCCTTGGACGAATAAAACAAAATACCACGATCTGTTTCAATACTACAAAGAGCTGATTGCCATCCGTCGGGCACATCCCGCTTTCTATTTAGGCACAGCCGAGAAAGTACGTGAACATTTGGAATTTCTGCCAGCAGAAGGAGATAATCTGGTTGCCTTTCAATTAAAGGATATACAAGGAATCGATCCTGCACAACGGATCATTGTTGTATTGAACAGTAATAAGACAAGCCGGAAAGTGCAAATCCCGGACGATACATATCAGATAGTCGTAAAGAATGGAAAAGCTGACCGAAACGGATTAGGTACTCATGCAGGCCCGAACTTGGAAGTGGAAGCGCAATCGGCTGTTATCTTAATCAAGAATCAATAATCATCTAAAACACAAAATACATACATGAAAACAATACCCGACCATAGTTTTGGGAAATTATGGAACATCAGTTTCGGATTCTTTGGCGTACAAATTGCGTATGCCTTGCAAAGCGCCAATATCAGTCGGATCTTTTCCACCTTAGGAGCCGATCCGCATGAGTTAAGTTATTTCTGGCTGTTACCGCCTCTGGCCGGTATGATTGTACAACCGATCATCGGTGCTGCCAGCGACAAGACATGGACACGCTGGGGACGCCGTATCCCTTATCTATTTCTTGGAGCAACACTGGCTTTGATCGTCATGTGCCTATTGCCTAATGCCGGAAGTTTCGGATTTACCGTAGCCCAGGCCATGATCTTCGGTTTGTTTGCCCTGATGCTGCTCGATACCTCTATCAATATCGCCATGCAACCATTCAAGATGATGGTAGGCGATATGGTGAATGAGAAACAGAAAAGCCTCGCCTACTCCATTCAAAGCTTTCTCTGCAATGCCGGTAGCCTGGTAGGTTATCTCTTTCCGTTTATTTTCACTTGGATTGGTATAAACAATATTGCTCCGAAAGGTGTCATACCTGATTCTGTGATTTATTCATTCTATATCGGAGCCTTTATTTTGGTCTTATGTGTCTTTTATACTGCTTTTACGGTAAAAGAATATCCACCCAAAGAATACGCCGAATATCATCAGATCGCTCCGGAAAACCCACAGGAGAAAAGTAATGTCTTCACATTATTGAAGCATGCACCTTCTGTATTCTGGACAGTCGGACTCGTTCAGTTCTTTTGTTGGGCTGCATTTATGTTTATGTGGACTTATACCAGTGGAGCCGTAGCTACCCAGGCCTTTGATACCCCTGTAATCGAGAAAGTTGTCGGTGGAATCACCTCTGTAGTATTGAATACACAGTCTGTAGAATATCAGAATGCAGCCGATTGGGTTGGGATTCTGTTTGCCGTACAAGCTATCGGTTCAGTCCTGTGGTCAATAGTTATTCCTAACATCCGAAATGTAAAAGTAGCCTACATGATAAGCCTGTTACTGGGTGGTATCGGATTTATCTCCATCTACTTCATCCATGATCCGTATGGATTGTTCGTTTCCTTCTTATTGGTAGGTTGTGCATGGGCTGCTATGTTGGCTTTGCCTTTTACTCTGCTGACCAACGCTTTGAAAGGAGGACATGTAGGTATTTATTTGGGATTATTCAACTGCACAATATGTGTTCCACAGATTGTAGCCGCAGCTACCGGCGGTTCTTTATTACGTATGCAAACCGAAGCCGGTTCATTACCACCCGAAACCAACATGCTGGTATTAGCCGGAATCTTTTTACTGATCGGAGCAGCTTGCGTAGTTTTTATCAAACAACATTCAGAAACATCTAAATCCAACTAACATGAAAATATCTTTTCAGATTCCTTATCATACACATTGGGGAGAAGACGTCAGGGTTCTGTTTTCCGACGGCATGGTACATCCGCTTCATACCCGCAACGGAGAAATCTGGCGTGGTAGTATCGAACTGGATACGGCTACCAGTCCGGCTGAATTGAGTTATCAGTATGCCATTTTCCAAGACGATGTATGTATCCGCAAAGAATGGAACGGCGTAAAGCGGCGTTTGAATATGAATCCGGCTTATGCCCGACTGATTCTGGACGATGCCTGGCGTGATCGCCCGGAAGATTCCTATTTCTATAGTTCGGCCTTTTCCGGAGAAGAAGCGCCTTATTATCCCTCCGGAACAGAAATCAGCCATACGAAATCAATCTTGTTGAAAGTGCGTTGCCCACGTTTCCGCCATAAGAACTGGAAACTGGCTATCAGTGGTAACCAGCGCATCTTGGGAGAATGGGATATGAAATCTCCTAAAATGATGCAGCCATGCGGACCTAATGAATGGTGCATCTTGCTCGACGCAACCGGTATCCGGTATCCGTTCGAATATAAATACTTGGCATGGGATGCAGAAAATAACTGCGAAGGCGAATGGATCAGCGGGAACAACCGGCAGATTTCGTCCTTGCCGTTACAAGAAGGCGATTTATTAGTGATTTCTGATGATGAAGTGCATTTCGATCTGCCGGCATGGAAAGCTGCCGGCGTGGCTATACCGGTCTTTTCGCTCCGCTCGGAACGGAGTTTCGGCGTTGGTGATTTCGGAGACCTGAAGAAGATGATTGACTGGGCAGTCCTGACCGGACAGAAAGTGGTGCAAATCCTTCCGATCAATGATACCACGATTACCCATACATGGACTGACTCATATCCGTATAACAGTATTTCGATTTATGCCTTCCATCCGATGTATATCGATCTAGATCAATTGGAAGCATTAAAAGATGCCGGACAGCGGGAAAGTTTTGAGCAGCACCGGCTGGAATTGAATGCCTTACCTGAAATCGATTATGAAGCTGTAAACCAATATAAACTGGAATATCTGCATCTCCTATTCCAACAGATGGGAGAAACATCACTGGAATCGACCGGCTTCCGCCAGTTCTTCAAGGAGAACAAACATTGGCTGGTTCCCTATTCTGTCTTCTGTTATTTGAGAGACAAATATGGAACGCCGGTATTCCGTAACTGGCCGGAACATCAGGTTTACCACGAAGAAGCAATCTTGCGAATGGCAGAGGAAAATCCGGAATGCCGCCCGGTGGCTCGCTTCAATTACTTCTTACAATACGTATTACATATCCAACTGCGTGCTGCCAGTGAATATGCCCGTAGCAAAGGAGTGCTCTTGAAAGGTGATATCCCTATCGGTATCAGTCCGAATAGCGTGGAAGCATGGACCGAGCCGCATTACTTCAACCTCAATGGACAAGCGGGGGCTCCACCCGATCCTTTCTCGGAGACCGGTCAAAACTGGGGTTTCCCGACCTACAATTGGGATACCATGCAACAGGATGGCTATAAATGGTGGAAAAAACGTTTCCGCAAGATGGCGGAATACTTCGATGCCTATCGTATCGATCATATCTTAGGTTTCTTCCGTATTTGGGAAATTCCTTCACATTCCGTGCAAGGGTTGTTGGGTCAGTTCGTCCCTGCCCTACCTATGTCGCCCGAAGAAATCAACCGTTTTGGTCTGTTCTTCCGCAAAGAAGCGTTCACCAAACCCTATATTACCGAAAGCATCCTGGAGGCGAAGTTCGGCGAACTGAAAGAACAGGTTAAACAGGAATATTTGTTCCAAATCACCCCACATGAGTATGCTTTGCGACCGGAATACAATACACAACGTCAGGTGGAACAACATTTCCTGGGGAAGAACGACCCACAGAGCAATTTGTTGCGTAATGGCCTGTTCGAATTGATCAATAACGTGTTGTTCGTAGTTGATCGAAAAGATCCAAACCTCTATCATCCGCGTATTGCCGTTCAGAATGAACCGGTATATGAAAGCCTGACTCCTTCAGAAAAAGCAGCCTTCGACCAGCTTTACACGCATTATTTCTACCATCGCCACAACGACTTCTGGTATCACGAAGCCATGAAGAAGCTGCCGGAACTGACTGATTCGACCCGGATGCTTGTATGTGGTGAAGATTTGGGTATGATCCCGGATTGTGTGAAAGGTGTGATGGACGAACTCCGTATTCTCAGTCTTGAAATCCAGCGGATGCCGAAGAATCCAGCCGAAATATTTGGCGATCCGGCACATTATCCGTACCGTTCGGTGTGTACCATCTCGACTCACGATATGTCAACCCTCCGAGGATGGTGGCATGAAGATGCGAACCTGACACGCCGTTATTTCTATGACGTACTAGGTGGTTGGGGTGATTATCCGACCGAAGCACCGGGTTGGTTATGCGATTCCATTGTCTTGAAACATCTACTGGGCAACTCGATGCTCTGCATCCTCTCATTACAAGATTGGCTTTCAATCAACGAAGAAGTACGTTATCCCGACGCAGATACCGAACGGATCAACATTCCCGCCAATCCACGTCACTATTGGCGATACCGGATGCACATCACGATCGAAGATTTGATGCAATGTACTGCCCTCAACGATCGTATCCGAGATATGATCGGGAAATCGGGGAGAATGGATTAAAAACAAATTTCACAGTTTCGGGATTAAGTCCGAAACTGTGAAATCAAATTATGCTTTTTATTTGCTCGCAATCATTTATAATTTACTTTTGTATTTATAAATTTCAGCTCAACAAATGATCAAGCAGGATATTAAAGAGAAGTTACTAGACCAGTTAAAACAAGAACATTGTTTCTGGTCATACAATGAAGAATCAATCGAACATGTTTCAGACAACATTTTGATTGAAAAAACATTGCTGTATTTAGATTTGGAAGAGATCAACCTCTTGTTTCAATTATATCCTTTTAAAAAGATCAAACAAGTATGGTTAGAATACCTGATTCCCCAAGAAGAATATCTATATACGCTAAACCGTTTCTTAGCTTGGTATTATTTCAAAATAAAAAAGCCGGATGCTTACCTTAAATCTATGATCACCCGGCACTATCATAAATTGTTCGTATGAAAGGATTAGCACCCCATACAAAAAAAATATTCGATGCCGTCTCTAATTTACCTTGTATCCAACCCTATTTTTTGGTAGGAGGAACGGCCTTGTCTCTCCAACTCGGGACACGGCAAAGTGAAGATTTGGATTTTATGAAATGGCGTACTAGTAAATCTGAAAAAATGGAGATACCTTGGTACCAAATAGAAAAAGAATTGGCAACCATTGGTGAGATCCAACACAAAGATTTACTAGATATAGACCATGTGGAATACAAAGTCGAAGGCGTGAAGTTCTCCTTTTATGCTTGTCCAAAATATTCACCTGTCACGAATCCGGTTCTTTATCAGAATTATATCAAACTGGCAGACATAAAATCAATTGGAGCCATGAAAATGGAAGTCCTGCTCAGAAGAAGTAATTTCCGCGATTACTATGATATTTATTCCATTTTGCAGTCGGGCGTGCCAATCAAAGAACTCGTTTCATTGGCATTATCGTATTCCGGACATAAATTAAAGACGAAAAACTTGTTGGCCATGCTTACCAATGGAAATAGATTTTCGAGGGATGAACATTTTGAACAATTAGGACCTATTTATCCGGTGACAGCCAAAGAAATTGAAGAATACATAAAATCCTGTTTGTTGTCATCGCAGGAATGATCAATAATATAAACCAGGCACGGATGACATGGACTTTACGGTAAATATAGAAAACCGTGGATTCCATGCCATCCGTGCCTTAATAGTAGAGTAGATAAGATTACTCGGCAACTTCCGAGCCCTATTCTTTCTTGTTCGCTTTTGCCTGAGCGATACGCTGGTTATAAAGCGCACGGGTTTCATCAATCAATGCATTCAGATCCATTATGAATGTATCAATGATTTCGCTCGGATAGCAAATGCTATTGGCAAATGTCACATTCACCATGTAATCATAATATTCCCCCATCCGATTACGTACCACTTTACTTTCTTCCAACTGCGAAACAGCCTGGTCATGAGTACGTTGCTGGGTCAGTTCAGCATACATACCGTTTGTCTCTTCCAGTCCAGTTATAACTTCTTCCAAGCCCAACAATTTTACCAACGAAGCGTTTTCTTCCTTTTTCATATCCATCAGTAAACCGTCGATCTGCGCCGTTTCCTGCTGGTTGGGCAGTTTATGACATTGCGCATAAGGATACAACAATTTATAAAGCGTATTAGCAGCCTGTCGGCGTGTAACAATAGGAGATCCTTTTTCCGTACGCAATACGGAGAATAAAAATAATACCCAATTATCACGTTCCTTGTCTAAAGAACCCATATCTTCCGTCTGTAAACTGATACGGCTTCTCGAAACAATGTCGGTCAAAGTGGAACGGTCTTCTTCAAATACCAAGAAATCGGCTACCTCGAAGCCCAAGGCCGAAGTTTCTGGCACTTCCTCCTTCGTTCCCGCCTTATTTACCAAGCTCGAAAACCGTGACATAAAGTTGGAATACTCGGCATTATTGAGTTTATCCAAACCCATAGATTGGATTTTAACAATGGTTTTCATACACAATAACTAATTTATTTCATTCTAACTATTTTTATATCCTCGTTTTGTTGACAACCAACAAAATCGAATAATAAACCCTAGGTCTCACCACTGATAAGATCTGATTCAGGGTCTAAATTTAGGCTTGTACCACTTGCAAAGTCTGATTCAGGGTCTAAATTAGGGGTTGCACCACTTGCAAGGCCTGATTCAGGGTCTAAATTGGGGATTGTAGCACTTGCAAAGTTCAATTCAGGGTCTAAACTGGGAGTTACACCACTTGCAAGGTCTGATTCAGGGTCTAAATTTCATTTCGCAAGTATTTCAAGGGAGTTTTATTCTAGCATAGATAAGAAAACCGGGTTATTAAGCCCATAACCTACAACCCGGTTTCTTACTATTAACTTTTATAAGCTAGGACCTTCACCCCATTGAGGAGCTTCCAAGTCTTGCCACAAACGTTCTGCATTTAATATCTGACCATTCGGACCTGCAGAAGTCGGAGTCAAACCCTGACGAGACAAAGCATCCAACTTAATTTGATACATCAAGTCTGTCTCCAAAGGAATACCTGTATCAAAACGACGTGGAACATTGGTTACAGGCACTAACGAGAAGTTTTCTCTTGCCAACAAACTAGAATTAAATTTAGGCAAACCCGTACGACGAGCCGTAATGAATTGTTCATTCGGATAAAGTGTAAAGTTCAACATCTGCTGCAAATAAACTTTTTCTAGTTGCTCTGCATCATTACCTGTTAACTGATAATCAGCATTCGCCATCATTGCATCAATTTCTCCATCCTTCAGTTCAATAGAAACTTCATTCGGATCATAGTCGTACGTTGTACCATAATAAGCGATTTGATTCAATCCTGCCAACCGATCATATTCTTCTACCGATGCACGGACTCCACGATTATAATAATATTCAGCAGATTGAGGCAAATTAGCTCCTAACAATTTAAATTCGGCCAAATAAAGATTTACTTCAGCAGATCCCATATACAGACCATACCAAGGGCGAGATTCTGTCCGTTCAATAACAGGACCACCCGGAACCGTCGGAACTGTTGTATTATAATAACGTCCAATAATCATTTGACGTTGGAAATAAGAATATGGACAATAAGACTTAAAGCTTGTACCACCTACTTCATTTAACTGAAATTGAGTTGTATAATTGAAGTAGTCTCCATACTTGGAAGCATTATCAATGGCATTGAATTCTACTGGAATACCATAATAACGAACCCAAGGTTCTCCTAATCCTTTCCAGCTAACAAATGTTTTCTTACCACTGGCGTCTGTTGTATATTCAACATTTTCTTCAATATATGAAGGAATACGGCGATCTTGATCATAGAAAGCCTGTATGATTGTAGAATTCCAATCGTTCTTCTGATAACAGAAACGAACGCGTGGATCTCTATTTTCTACCATAAAGTTGATAACACGCTGACTTGCGGCTGTAGACTCCATGAAACCATTACTCCAATGAAAAGCATAGTCATTCGAGCTTGTATTATTAGTCGCCTTATTAAACAACATTGCATCTGCCATATTATCAATATATCCACAAGATGCATTTACTACTTCTTGAGCAATGCTAAAAGCTTTAGCTTGATCTTTGTTCAACAAACGGGCAGCAAGTCTTAATTTGACAGAGTTAGCCAATTTTGCCCATTTATTAACATCACCATTATATACAACATCCTGTGTGTTTAATTCAATTTGATTGGTTGATGTTGTTAAAGTTGTAATAGCGTCATTAAGTTGGGTCAACCAAAGATTATATAAATCCTCTACAGTATCATATTTAGGAGTCAATGTTCCACCATGTAAAGCTTGTGCAGCTTCAGTAAAAGGAATATCCCCGTACATATCTGTATCAAAAACCCCCAAGTAGGCAGTCATAATATCTAAACATGCCACAATGTTATTGTATTGAGCAGCCTCTTCTTCTGATAACGTAGATTGATAATACTTCACTTCATTAACAATCTTCAATGTTTTCAGATATTGAGAACCCTGATCACCTGTAGCAGTAGTAGTCGTAAATGTTCCCGTATAGCTACCTGTTGGAGTTGCCATTTGAGCCCATGAATACATCATCGGCGCATTATAAAACCAATAAGTATAACCTGCATTCTCAAAATCCAATACAGCCTGTGCAAACAAATAAGTAGGCTGCGGTGTTGTCACTTGTGAAGGACTTGAGTTGATATCCGCAAAATCATCTCGGCAACTAGTCGCTCCTACAAGCGTTGCCCCTATCAAGGATGCAACCAATAGTTTCTTATAATTATATTTTTGTTTCATTTTATTCTGTCATTATTTAGAATCCAACATTCAAAGTAAACATATAACTAGCCGTATAACCATTGAAAGAACGTACACGGAATTCAGAAGCAGCAGTACCACGTACAGCTTCCGGATTCTCACCATTCGGCATTGTATTCAACAAATAGCCTAAATTACGTCCTGTAAAAGAAAGACTCAAATTCTTAGCATGGAATTTATCACAGAATGTTTTTGGCACACGATATGTCAATGAAAGCTCTCTAAATGCTATATAATTCAGTTTTTTAAACCAGTTATCATTAACTGTTCCTGTTGACCAAGCATTGTTCCAATAAGTCCAAGAAGAAGCGTGCAATGGCTCTACAATACCTTTGTCATACAATTGCTGGAATGTTTCACCACCTTCAGCTACTGTATATGTAACTCCATCAGGACGTGTTATTGTTGTTCCTCCTTCAATGATACCTACTGGAATTACACCATCATGATAGGTCTTTCCATCCCACATAGAGGTATAAGTAAGACCTCCATGTTCTGTATCACGACCAGCCAAAGAAGTTTCCGTCAAACCATAAGCTGTACCATAACGAGAACCGTAAGAAGCTACATAACCACCAAAGCGCATATCGAACGAAGCACTCAAGCTCCAGTTTTTATAACTTAACGTTGTATTTACAGATCCTAAGAAGTCCGGCTGGATAGAACCAATGATCTCGGCTGTCCCAGAACGTTGATAATACATAGCTCCCATACTACTATAATAAGAAGTCGCATCTAATACTGGTAAACCTGTCTTTTCATCTACTTTAGCTTTAGAATCAGACATCAACAAACCATATTCTTCGCCTACTTTAGCAACTGAACCAATACGATAGTTTCCATAATCAACACTACCAGCCAATAAAATATAATCAGCTACATTTTCATGCAATTCAACAATCTTACTAGTATTCTTCGTATAAGTGAAATTCAAATCCCATTGCCAATCTTTATTTTGATACGGAGTTGTATTCAATGCTATTTCTACACCTTTATTCTGGATATTACCGGCATTAATCAACTGATTACTGATACCTGAAACAGAAGGAACAGAAATCGACATGATCTGATCTTTTGTATTTTCCTTATAATAAGTAGCATCGATACCAATACGATTATTTAAGAAACGCCAGTCTAAACCGATTTCCCAAGCATTCTTACGTTCAGGCTTCAAATCTTGAGAATAAGCAGTAGAAGGTAAAGATAATGCATACACACTGCTACCATTAGACAATGTTGATGTATTCAGAGAATAAGCAGAATTGATAATATACGATTCGGTATCATTACCTACTTGTGCCCAAGATCCACGAATCTTTGCAAAAGAAACCCATTCAGGCAATTGATCCCGGAAAGTTTGAGTTAAAATCCATGATCCATTTACAGATGGGTAAAAATAAGAATAATTACCGTGTGTATCTGAATAAACCAAAGATGAAGACCAGTCATTACGTCCTGTCACATCTACGAAAATCTGATCTTTCCAACTGGCACTTGCTTGAAAAGCAATAGACATCATACGCTTTTCGTATTGAAGCTTACCTGTATAAGAAATAGGATCTTTTGAGTTTTCAATAAAATACTGATTGGGGACTACTAAGCCTCCATTCGTATTCATTGACATATTCTGTTCGAAATTATTATAATATTCACCTCGGATAAAACCACCAAAGTTCCAATCACCCACTTGCTTATTGAATGTGAATGCGGCATTAAAGTTGGTCTGTTCTTTTTCATACAAACCTAATCCATAATATCCTGAGTTCGTATTGGCATAACCTGTACCCGGTTGTTTGCTTTCAAAACGTTTGTTGTAATTGTTATAATTACCTTCTGCCCGGAATTTCAACCAATCAAAAATATCAACATTCAAGATCAATGATGGACGAACAGATGTTTCTGTTTGGCGATAATCATTTTCAAAGATTCCCCACCATTGACTAATACCCGGAACATTTGCATATTCATCTCCATAGTCAGAACTAGCTAATCCACCATGTGAACCTTTATATCTTGTTCTCCAATAACGAGTATCATACAAACCTCCAAACGGTCCTAAGTTTGTATCAACAAAAGCTTCACCTATATTTGCTTGAGCATTTCTTGGTTTTGAGGTTGCAAAACTCATTGATGCTTCTAACTCTACTTTGTTTGTTATCTTATGAGAAGCCTTGGCGAAGAAAGACAAACGTTGGAAGCTATTGTTAGGCAATGTTCCATTTGCATACTTATAAGAAAGAGATGTATAAAAAGAAGTCTTCTCATTTGACCCACTAACTGAAATATTGGTATTAGAGTTTACTCCTAAATCGTATGCATCTTTATAATTATTCTCAACAGGACTATAAATACCCATAGATCCATCCCACATTTCAATAGATGAACCATCATATTTTGGTCCCCAATGCCGGCCAGTCAGACCTATTAAAGAATGTTGACCCGCACTATTCAAGTTAAACTGACCCGTATTATCAAATTTATAGAAATTACCGGAAGCATCTTTCTCTCCATATGATACATTTCCAGAATATTGTCCAGGTCCATATTCATACTGTAAACCCGGTTGTTTATACATGTGGTCAATACCTACTGTTTGAGAAAAATTAATACCCAAACCATTCATTCCTTTACCACTCTTGGTTGTAATCACAACAGCACCATTCAAACCACGAGAACCATACAAAGCTGTAGCTGCAGCTCCTTTCAATACAGATACTGATTCAAAATCGTCCGGATTTAAGTTCTTTAATTCATTACCGTAGTCGGCATCCGTTTGAGAATAATCTGCATCACCATCTTTGATACCATTATCCAAAATAACACCATCTACTACATAAATAGGTTGGTTGTTTTTTCCTAAAGTAGAAGCTCCACGAATCAAAATTTTAGTAGAACCGAACATACCACCATCTGAACCGGAGATTTCAACACCAGCAACTTTTCCTTGTAATGCTGCTACAGGGTTGATCACATTTTTATTCAAATCATCACCCTTCATTTCTGTCATAGCATATCCCAAGGCCTTTGTTGCACGCTTCATACCCAAAGCTGTTACAACGACTTCTTCCAACTGTTCTGAATCTTCCGAAAGTGTAACATTAATGGAAGGCTGTCCCGTGTAAGTAATTTGTTGTGTGGCATAACCAACATAAGAGATTTCAATGATATCACCACTCTTTAATCCTTCTAATGTGAAGTTTCCGTCCATGTCAGTAATGTTACCATTGGTAGTTCCTTTTATGATTACAGATGCTCCGATAACCGGACCAAAAGAATCAACAACTGTACCTGTGACTTTTCCATCTTGTTGTGAAAAATCAATGCCAGGTTTAACCGGAGCTATTTCTGCATAGATATTACCCGTCAAGCTCAATGCAGTAGCTACTAACAGTAAACTAATCGATTTAGTTCTTCTAGGCATAGTAGATAAATATTACATTTGTTTATAAAATAGATTGCTTGATTATTCTCTCGTTCAAATTTAGTTTAACCATGACTACGTTAAAAACTGCATAAAAGTACAAACTATTTTTATGTCATACGTATGTAATAATGGTTAATTTTTTGTAAATGAAAAATATTTAACATATAAACTTCTTTTTCTTTCATCGTATTATTCATTTTATTAATTATTGAAGTTGTATCAATTGACTTAAAATAAATCATAGAAAGTTTAATTTCTGAATATTGAAAAAAAGGCATACGATTATAAGTTTGGTGAACAAAATTACACTTGATTCACCTGAAATAACTGTATATAAACAAGTTATATTACAAGTGAATGATAAATAAACAAATAAAATACAAGTATAATAAACTTTATTTGCAAGTAAAGTTATTATTCAAATAAACGAGAATTGAAATCAATATAAATTAGAATCAAAATAGATACTCGTTTATTTCATTTAAAAAGCCCCTATCTTTTAATAAATTCATCCTACTATTCATCATTTCATACCTATCTTTTTATAAATTCATGCCTATGTTTTTTCAATAACTTCCCCTCGGAATGTCGTATCTTTGCAAGGATAATCATAAATCCATGTGATGATGAAGCTATTCCATACGATGATATGTCTCCTTTTGGCTATTTTATACATCTTGCCAACTCCTCTTTATGCCCGAAAGAAAGTTGGTTTGGTGTTGGGTGGCGGCGGTGCAAAAGGTGTTTCGCATATTGGTGTACTGAAAGTATTGGAAGAAGCAGGAATTCCGATCGATTATATTGCCGGAACAAGCATGGGTGCCATTGTAGGAGGATTATATGCTATCGGTTATTCGGCTACGGAAATAGACAGTATGGTTGCTTCTCAGGATTGGCAATTGTTATTGAGTGACCGTGTCAAACGGGATAATCTGACTTTTCCGGAGAAAGAAAATTCTGAACGGTATGTCATATCTCTTCCTTTTGGTATTGAAAAGAAAGATCGCCTGGTTGGAGGTATGATCAAAGGCCAGAACCTGCAGAATTTGTTTTCCAATCTGACTATCGGTTATCATGATTCCGTTGATTTTAATTCCTTTCCCATTCCTTTTGCTTGTGTGGCCGTTAATTTGGTAGATGGAAAAGATTTTGTTTTCCGGAAAGGCAGTTTGCCCATTGCCATGCGAGCAAGTATGGCTATACCGGCTGCTTTTACTCCTGTCAAATTAGATAGTATGGTATTGGTTGACGGTGGATTAAACAATAACTATCCGGCAGATGTAGTAAAAACGATGGGAGCTGATATCGTTATCGGTGTTGATTTAGGAACCAGTGACCTGAAAAACCTTCAGCATTTAAACTCTACAATTGGTGTAGTCGGACAAATTGTTGCCCTACATGGTTATGAAAAGTATGTTCACAATACAGAAATAACAGACTTATTGATTCGTCCTAATACTTCTCCATACAACTCTGCCAGTTTTACTACGGCAGCATTAGATACATTAATTATGCGTGGAGAGGAGGCAGCTCGCAAACAATGGAATGAATTGCTTACTCTTAAAGAGAAGATCGGTAGCGACAGTATTTCCACCAATACGCACTCAAAGGCAATTGTTCTGAAACCTCACGATTCATTCCTTATCCGGAAAATATATTTTGAGGGAGCGGATCCAAGGGATGAGAAATGGTTGTTACAGATCAGTCAGCTAAAAGAAAACAGCTGGATTTCTCTTCAGAAATTACACCATGCCATGTCTATCCTGATAGGAACGAATGCTTATTCCAATGTCAGTTATAAACTAACAGGCGAAGATGCCCGCGACTTGCATTTAATTGTAGAACCCAAATCAGCCAGTGCCGTCAACGTCGGACTTCGATTTGATTCAGAAGAAATCATTGCCGTTTTACTGAATGGAACATTTGATTACCACACGAAATTCCATTCCAGGTTCTCTGTTACCGGCCGTGTAGGAAAAAAAACGTACGGCCGTGTGGATTATTCCATCGAACGAAATCCACTGCGGAATCTGAATTTATCGTATAAGTTCACTTACCAAGATTTAGATATTTATCACAAGGGAGAAAAATCTCTCAATACAACATTCCGCAACCATTTTGCAGAGTTTTCCTATTCTGATATGAACTGGTTAAGCTTTAAAGTACAGACAGGTATCCGATATGAACATTATAACTATAAATCTGTATTAAATAATGGAGATTTACTAGTTGATTTCAAGCCTCAGAATTTCATCAACTATTTTGTTTCAACCCATTTCGAGACACTCGATCGTAGTTATTATCCCAACCGCGGTGTTTCTCTGAAAGCTAATTATACGGTCTATACCGACAATTTTGTCGGCTATCAAGGTCATACGCCATTTTCGGCCTTGAGTGCTCATTTCTTATCGGTTATTCCTGTTACCAGTCATTTCAGTTTTCTACCGGCTTTATACGGACGTGTACTGATTGGACGGGATGCAGCTTTTCCTTACTTGAATGCCATCGGAGGAGAAACGGAAGGTCATTATTTGGACCATCAATTACCCTTTGCCGGAATCAATCAGGTAGAGTTTCTTGATCATGCCTTTCTTTCTCTTCGACTTCAATTACGGCAACGTATCAGCAGCCGACATTATATCTCGCTGATAGGAAACTATGGTGTTCACGATGACAACTTCTTCAATCTCTTAAAAGGAAACCATCTTTGGGGTGGCAGTTTAGGTTATGCCTACAATAGTATCTTTGGACCTATGAATGCATCTTTCGGTCTATCCAACAGAGCACAGAAACTCCAGTTTTTCCTGAATCTGGGTTATTACTTCTAAGCATGCTCTACCAATATAGTATGATCCCGGCTACTCCGGCCAATAAAATCATCAGAATCGGATGTACTTTAAATTTCCAGGTAAGAATAAAAGCGGCTCCAAAGATCAGGAAGCTTTTATAGTCAATGAAATTCTCATGATTCATCAGCAATAAAGCAGCTGCGGCAATCAAGCCGACAGTAACCGGACGCAAGCCCAAGAAAGCAGCTTCTACGTATTTGTTGTTCTTGAACTTGGCAAAGAAATAAGAAATAAACAAGACTAACAGGAATGAAGGCAAACATACGGCGAATGTAGTTAGACATGATCCTAAAACACTCACAGCTGGAGAATAACCTGCATTATGAATAGCCGTATAACCGATATAGGTAGCACTGTTGATTCCAATCGGTCCGGGTGTCATTTGCGAAATAGCCACAATATCTGTAAATTCCTGTAAGGAAATCCATTGGTAACGATCTACCACATCTGCCTGGATCAACGACAACATGGCGTATCCACCACCAAAACCCAGAATTCCAATCTTCAAATAGACATATAATAATTGTAACCAGATCATAAGTTTTCAGTTTGTAAGTTTACCGGTTTACAAGTTTTTGAGTTTCTCACTTGCCTAACTTTTTAATCTTTAATCCATAATATAAACCACCGGCTATAGCTGCCAGTATCACCCAAGCCGGAGAAATGCCTCCCAACCAAATCAGCAAGGCAACAACTATAGGGATAACTAATTGCTTATATGAAAGCTTGATAGAACGGGCAGTTGTCAAACAAGGAACAGCAATCAAGGCTACTACCGCCGGACGTAAGCCTTTAAAGGCTTTTTCTATCCATTCATTGTCCCTTACATGTGTAAAGAACAAAGCAATAGCCAAGATGATCAGAAAAGAAGGAAGTACGGTACCTAAGGCACAACAAATAGCTCCTAAGGTTTTACGCAATTTATATCCTACAAAGATGGAGATATTCACGGCAAAAATACCGGGTAAAGACTGCGTAACAGCAAAGATGTCGATGAAGTCTTCTTTCGTCATCCATCCATGATCCACTACTTCCCGCTGAATCAGTGGCAGCATGGCATAACCACCTCCGATGGTAAATGTTCCGATCTTGACAAACGTCAGAAATAACGTCCAGTACATTATTGTTTAACTCCTACTATTTTATGATACCTTTCTTCATCATTCAAGATACGCAATGCTTCCTGATAACTGTCATTGACGTCATTGATGATATAGAAATATTCTGTCATATCATACAGATCCCGGGCTATCAAAGCCTTTATCTGCAACTGAATCAACGGCAAAGAACGGTTGTATTCTTCTTCTTTAAAGGTAATTTTCGCTTCTTCAGCCATCTTCTTCAGTTCGTTCATGATTTCATCAGTTACCACGAATTTCTCTTTATATACCTGCGGCTTCTTGTATGTCTTTCCTAATTCTTCCCGATGCCGGTCCAGATAATTCATGGCTACCCGATTCACCAATCCTTTTGCTACAATATCCCGATGATAATCTGAATAGCGCGTCGTATCCATCGGAATAAAAACGTCCGGCATGATACCGCCACCGCCATAAACCGTACGTCCATTTGCCAACGTACTGTATTTCATTGAATCCGGGAAGTGAATACTGTCTGCACTCATCAGTTCTCCCCGATTATAACGATCAATCAAGTCGTGTGCATAGTCTTCTCCCTTTCCTTTCTCATACGGCTTCTGGATGCAACGTCCGGTCGGTGTATAATAACGGGCTACTGTCAGACGGATCATTGAACCATCCGGAAGCGGAAGCGGACGTTGTACCAATCCTTTTCCGAAGGTACGGCGACCCACGATCACACCACGATCCCAATCTTGTACAGCTCCTGAAAGGATTTCACTGGCACTGGCAGAAGACTCATCTACCAGAATAACCAATTCACCGTCTTCAAATGAGCCTTGTGCTGTCGAGATGGCATCTTGTCTTTTCTGTTTCGAACCTTGTGTATAAACAATCTGTTTACCTCGTGCCAGAAATTCGTCAGCCAGTTCGATAGCTACATTCAGATAACCGCCACCATTCCCCTGTAAGTCAAGAATCAATTTCTTCATTCCTTTCTTATCCAAGGTTTTCAAGGCTTCTTTAAACTCGTCAGTAGAAGAAGCAGCAAAGCGGTTCAACTTGATATAACCGATTGACTTATCTGCCATATAAACGGCATCAATACTGTGTACCGGTATTTTTCCCCGAACAATGGTAAAGTCCAGCAGTTCAGATTCACCGTTTCGTTTTACCTTTACCCTAACTTCCGATCCTTTGGGTCCGCGCAGACGTTTCATGATATCGGTTGTCTTCATCTTGACTCCGGCTATCACCGTATCATTTACCTGTACAATACGATCACCTGCCACCAAGCCTACTTTTTCAGACGGACCACCGGGTATCACTTGAATTACATAGACTGTATCGGTCAAAACATTAAATTGAATACCAATTCCGTCGAAGTTGCCTTCCAACGGTTCTGTCATCTCTTTCGTCTCTTCCGGATCTGTATAGGTAGAATGAGGATCCAGTTTTTCCAACATACCTACAATGGCATCTTCTACCAGTTTACCTTCATCGGTTGGATCCACATACAAGTTGGTTACTGCATACAAAGCCATCTGTAACTTCCGGGCATCCATATCCGGCTTCTGAGCAACAACCGAAAAACAGGTTGCTGCAATCCAAAGGGACAATAATGCTATTCGCTTCATCTACTCAAAAACTTATAAACTTACACACTCAATATTCTAGGGAAGGAATGCCGAAACATCTTTCCCGAAATGCAACAATTCACGCACCGCACTCGAACTGATGTGCGCATACTGCGGCTCGGCCAGCAAGAAAACCGTTTCAATGCCGGTCAACGTCCGATTAATGTCGGCAATTGTCTTTTCATATTCAAAGTCAATGACAGAACGAATGCCCCGTAAGATAAACTGGGCTCCTGTCTTTTCTGCCAGGTCGGTAGTTAGTGTATGATAGGTTATCACTTCAATTCGCGGATCATCCTGGAAAAGGGAACGGATAGCTTCCAGTCTTTCTTCCAGCGGAAAGCAGGATTGTTTGTTTTCGTTGATTCCGATAGCAATGATAATCCGGTCGGCCAATGCCAGTCCTCGTTTCACCAACGATTGGTGTCCTATCGTAAACGGATCAAACGATCCGGGAAAAAGAGCAATCCTTTCTTGCTTCTGTTCGCTTCTTTCCATATACTAGTTTATCAAATCCTCTTCTATTACCAAATTGTCAATGATGAAATTCTGGCGTTCCATGGTATTCTTTCCCATGTAGAATTCCAACATTTCCTTGACTAAATCTTCCTTTTTCATTGATACCTGATCCAAACGGATGTCTTTTCCGATAAAATGACGGAACTCGTCCGGTGAGATCTCTCCCAATCCTTTGAATCGAGTAATTTCCGGATTCTTTCCTAATGCCAGGATGGCCTGTTGCTTCTCTTCTTCGCTGTAACAATAGATGGTCTTCTGTTTGTTACGAACTCGAAAAAGAGGCGTTTGAAGGATATAGACATGTTTCTGTTTGATCAGATCCGGGAAAAACTGAAGAAAGAAAGTAATCAGCAACAAACGAATATGCATACCATCGACATCCGCATCGGTTGCGATGATTACCTTGTTATAACGCAGACCATCCAAACCGTCTTCTATATTCAATGCGGCCTGAAGCAAATTGAACTCTTCGTTTTCATAAACGATCTTCTTCGTCAGTCCGTAACTGTTCAACGGTTTTCCACGCAGACTGAATACAGCCTGGAAATTCGGATCCCGGCTTTTGGTGATGGACCCGCTGGCCGAATCACCCTCGGTAATAAAGATACACGTATCTTCCTTCTGATCTCCTTTCGCATCGTTCAGGTGAATCCGACAATCACGGAGTTTCTTGTTATGCAGATTAGCCTTCTTGGCACGCTCACGCGCCAGTTTGGTTACTCCGGCTATGGCCTTGCGTTCTTTCTCCGATTCTTGGATCTTGCGAAGCAGAATATCTGATGTTTCCGGATCTTTATGCAGGTAATTATCCAGTTCCTTCTTGATAAAATCGTTGATAAACTTGGATACTGTAGGTCCTTCCGGTCCCATATCTTTCGAACCCAGCTTCGTCTTGGTCTGACTTTCAAAGACCGGTTCTTCTACTTTTACACTGATGGCGGCAACAATACCGGCACGAATATCCGTATAATCGAAGTTCTTGTTGTAATATTCCTTGATAACACGTCCGACTGCTTCCTTAAAAGCCGACAGATGTGTACCACCTTGTGTTGTATGCTGACCGTTTACGAACGAATAATATTCTTCTCCGTACTGGTTACTGTGCGTAATCACTACTTCAATATCCTCACCTTTCAGATGGATGATGGGATAAAGCGGTTCGGTTGTCATATTTTCATTCAGCAAATCAACCAGACCATTCCGCGAATGATAACGTTTTCCGTTATAAAGAATCGTCAGTCCGCTGTTCAAAAAGACATAATTCTTCAACAACGTTTCAACAAACTCATCTTTATACTGATAATCCTTGAATATCGTAGTATCGGGTACGAATACCACTTTCGTTCCATTGGCTTCCTGGGTAGGTTGTATATCCGATTCATCAATAATGACAGCCTTGTTATATTCTACCCGTTTGCATTCTCCGTCACGACAACTGGTTATCAGGAAATAACTGCTCAGGGCATTGACAGCTTTGATACCGACACCATTCAAACCGACCGATTTCTTGAAAGCTTTACTATCGTATTTGGCACCGGTATTCATTTTACTGGAGACATCAACGACCTTGCCCAGCGGCACACCACGGCCGTAATCGCGAACCGTTACGGTACCGTCGGAGATGGTTACTTCGATTGTCTTGCCGAATCCCATCATGTATTCGTCAATTGAATTGTCGAGTACCTCCTTCAGTAACACATAAATTCCGTCGTCAGCATAACTTCCATCGCCTAATTTACCGATATACATTCCCGGTCGGCGGCGGATATGTTCCATCCAGTCGAGGGTTTTAATATCGTCATCATTATACGATACAGCATCTGGTTGCGACGTCATGTTCAGTTCTTCCATATTGTCTCCTGTTCTTTATCCTATTTTCTTGATAAAAGCACGGCGAGTCTTGTGATGTTCCCGCTTGAAATAGTCCCACTGAGCCTGAACAGCGTTATTGCTTTCCAGTTCCGGATTGCTTTCAGCATATTCAACACCCAATTTATTATAGATCGGAATCAAATCATTAAACAGCAAAGCGTTTACACCTTTGCTCTGATATTCCGGCAAAACACCCATCAGATACAAATCGACTACCTTCGGTTTCGTCTTCAAAGCCTTCAACAAATGAATCCAGCCGAACGGGAAAAGATGTCCGTTTGCCTTCTTCATTGCATGGGAAAGATTCGGCAAAGAAATACCAAAGCCTACTACCTCGTCATCTTCTTCCCGGACAATTACCGTCACCAGGTCATAACGAAGCATCGGAATATACATATTGATATAATAGTCAATTTGCTTTTGCGTCAGTTTGGAGAAGCCATACAACGGAGCATACGCTTCATTCAGCGTATTGAACACCTTATGTGCATATGGCATGATTTCCTTGGCATTTTTGAATTTCATGATCTTCAAGCCATACTTCTTCTTGACGATCTCGCCAATCCGCTGGTGTTTCTCGGGAATACCTTCACGCGGAACGAAGATCTTGAACTCATGCCAGTCCTGATCCTTCACATATCCCATACGTTCCATGTGCTGCGGATAATAAGGGAAATTATAAATGGTCGCTATGGTTCCAACCTGATCAAAACCATCTATCAGCATACCTTCGTGATCCATATCCGTAAACCCCATCGGACCTTGCAATTCTTCCATGCCTTTCTGTTTGGCCCAGTCTTCAACCGCTTTGAATAAGGCGTCAACAACTTCCTGGTCGTCAATAAAATCAACGAAACCAAAGCGAGCCCGCTTCTGTCCCCAAGTTTCATTACTACCCCGGTTGATAATTCCGGTAATACGCCCTACCACCTGATCATTCCGATAAGCCAAAAAACTGATGGAATCGCAAACTTCGAAAGCCGGATTTCTTTTCGGATCCAATGTCATCATTTCTTCCTCAATCAAACCGGGTACATGATAAGGGTTTCCTTTATATAAATCGATATTGAACTTAACAAACTTCTTAAGTTCTTTCTTTGTCGTTACTTCTCTTATTATTACACTCATGGATACTTCTGCTTTGACTGGCAAAGTTACACAAAAAAATTCAGAAGTATAGCATGTTGATTTCGCTGGTTTCGCATCCGACCGACAGAAAAACAAGGTTTTTACCTAGTTTAACGGAGGGTTGATCGACCATTCAGACTTTCATCTGAAAAGGTTTTCGGTAAAATTATACCGTATCACCCTTGTGAAACGATCGTTCCACAAGGGTGAAGAGATCGTTTCACCTACGTGGTACGATCATTCCACCTGGGTGGAACGGTATAGATATAACGGGAAAAGTATAAACATATCACGAATTCACGCATTAAGTTACCCGGTTTTCCAGTTATTCACTCACCGGGTTGTCATCCCATGAAAGGAGAACAGAAACCAGTAGCTTCTGCATCCCACAGCAAAAATCAACGTTTTCAAACGTTATCAACGATTCCATTCATCATTATTATTATATCTTTTTTTATTCTTTAATTTTTAAATCATCTTAGATGATAATATATGTCGGTTGATTGTGTTAAAACTTTTTGGAAAGAAAACTTGATTGTTCCGTTATTAAAGTCGGATAAACGGTTATAAAAAAGATACCAACAGGTTATTCATATTCTTATAGATTGATTTTTAATGATATAGTAAAATAATGGGATCAGTAGTTAAAAACAGATGTAGTGGAAAAGTTTATTCTCCCAAATGGTGGTTAATAGGTGAAAATACCCTGTGAATAGTTCATCAAAACTATTGGTTTACTTATTTGGAGAATCAGGGAACCGGTTTGTATGGATGAGTTTTTGGATTCTGCAAGCTTTATTTTTCATTTTGTATGCACGAGTTATAAATAGGTTTTTAACGGGCTATCCACATTTATTCACTACTTTTGCAGGAAAGATAAAGCTATGCGTAAATTAAAGGTAACAGAATTGAACAGGCTGACACCGGAAGCCTTCAAGAATAGTGAGAAAATTCCTCTGATCGTGGTACTTGACCATGTGAGGAGCTTGAATAATGTGGGTTCGGTATTCCGTACTTCCGATGCATTTCGGGTGGAATCTATTTATCTGTGTGGTATCACGGCATGTCCGCCCCATGCTGAAATCCACAAGACGGCTTTGGGTGCGGAAGATTCGGTGGACTGGAAGTATTTCAAAGATACGCTGGAAGCTGTTGATAACTTAAAGCAACAGGGGTATACGGTCTGTGCTATCGAACAGGCCGAAGGTAGTACCATGTTGGATAAACTGGTGTTAGATAAGACGAAAAAGTATGCGATCGTCATGGGAAACGAAGTAAAAGGTGTTCAACAGTCGGTCGTTGATAATTGTGATTTATGTATTGAAATTCCCCAATACGGAACGAAGCATTCCCTCAATGTATCGGTAACGACCGGTATTGTCATTTGGGAGTTTTTCAATCAGCTGGGCTTATAAACCTGTTTATAACGCCCCGCTTTCTACCAGGACGACGATCCGTTCGGTCAAGGCATCTTTACCTTTCGGATCGTATTCTGTTTTCAGACTGGCACCAAACATACCGGCAAAAAGGTTCCAGAAGCCGGCACGGAAGCTGCCTAAGAATGCTTTTACCAGGTGATAACTGGATTGATTGCATTCCCGGTCGATCAACTTAATCAACAGTTTACCTTGCGAAAGCGTCATCTTCTTCAATTCCGGTTTATATTGGGCAAACAATTCCTTTTCCATCCGCTTGAGATGTTCCTGTTGTTCTTTCTCAGTCGGCAGGGTTTCAATATATTCGTATGTTTCTATCAGGGTTTCATATACCAGTTTTGCATACGGAAGCGTTTTCTTCACATCACGTACCAGTTTCCAATATTTGGCTTCTTCCCGTTTGTTACGGAACTTTACCGGCGGAAAGATATACACATCCCGCAGGTTGAATACGGCAATCGTATCATTTCCTTCCACATATGCCCGATGATATCCTTCGGGCAACGTATTCATCCGGATAGATTGTGCCTTACTTTCGGATGAACCTAACCAGCAACTCAGTCCGATTGTGAATATGATATGTATAGTACTCTGTTTCATAAGCCGATGCAAATGTATAAATCCTGTTGATAACTTGTGAGTTTAATTTGTTAATTCAAGTTTCGACCAGATAAACTTGATGAACTCGTTTCCGTTGTTTATATTTGCGAAGTATGTATAACCAAAACTCCTGTAACTATGAAACTGTTGGAACTATCCTTTTTGTTCATTTGTCTGTTTTCTGTTTCTGCAGAAGAAAATCTTCGTTTGCCTGATACACGGGCGTTGGCTCTGGGTGGAAACGGCGTTACTCTTTCTTCGTTTTCCAATCCGGCTCTGATGCAGTTATCAACAGACAAAGTCATTCATCTGGAATATTTTAACCGCTATGCCCTGAAAGAATTGGGCAGTATCAACGGAAGTTTTCAATACCCGAATACTTATTTGTCAACCGGTATTCATCTGGCTTCGTTCGGATACGAACGGTATCGGCAGAATATGGCCCGGATATTCTTGGGAAAGCAGTTGAATACCCGCTGGATGATGGGTGTGTCTTTTCAATATTCCTGGATACAATCGGAGTTGTATGAAGAGATTCCGGCCCGTCTATCCACCGATATCGGGATTGTTTATATTCCCTTTGATAAGTTGTTGATAGGATGTGTAGCGCGAGATTTACCTTCTGTGCGTATAAATGCTAAAGATTTGAATCTGAAAGAACTTAAAACGTATGCTGTTCAGATTGGTTTCAACTGGGAAGTTCTCAACAACCTACTCATAACTTCGTTTGCCGGAGTGGATGAAAACCACCGGATACAAGGTGGATTCGGTGTAGAGTACGAAGTTTGGAATTGCTTTCAATTACGTGCCGGTCTGCAAGCCGATCCTTTTCTGCCCAGTTTAGGAGTCGGTTTTTCCTTTCATCATTGGCAATTGGACGCGGTAGCGTTGTGGCATCCGATATTAGGTGTGAATTCAGGTGTTGGTTTGTCTTATTCCTTTTAATCAGATACGTATGAAAAAGCAGTTGATAATTCTTTTGATAACCGTGTTTATAAGTCGTTATAATACTTATTCTCAGGAATCTGTTTCTGTTGATAAATGGAAAGAATATATAGAAGATTTAGCTGAAGAATCAGCAAACGAGAGTCAGTTGGAAGCTCTTTATACCGAACTCTCCTACTTGTCGGAACATCCGATGGATTTGAATCAGGTAACGGCTGAAGAACTTTCCCGTTTGCCGTTTCTGACAGACCGACAAATCGAACAGCTGATTGCCTATCGGAAGAAATATGGGGAAATGGTTTCTATCTATGAGTTGAAAGGTGTCAATGGGTTGGATTATCAAACTATCCAGTTGCTTTTGCCTTTTGTCTATGTTGGTGAAAAAACGGTTAATAAGCTTCCTTTTACGGTGAAAAACCTGTTGAAATATGGAAATAATGAATTGCAAATCAGGTATGACCGTTGTTTACAACAAAAGAAAGGCTATGGTTCATATCCGGATTCTGTTTTAACCCGTTATCCGAATCGGAAATATTGGGGCGAACCGTTCTATACGTCCTTGCGATATGCCTATGAGTTTGAAGATTATTTACAGGCAGGTTTGGTGGCCGAGAAAGATGCTGGCGAACCTTTTTGGACAGGAAAGCATAAAGGATATGATTATTATTCCTTCCATGCGTTGATAAAAGAACAAGGGGTGTTGAAAACTCTGGTATTAGGTGATTATAAGGTTTCTTTCGGGCAGGGCTTGGTAATCAGTAACGATTTCTCGCCAAGCCGTTCGGCTTTGGTTGCACAGGCTGAACGAAGGAACAATGGTTTCAGAAGACATTTCTCGACCAACGAACAGGATTTCTTCCGAGGAACCGGATTAACGCTCACTTGGAAAGACTGGGATGCCAGTTTCTTTTATTCTTACCGGAAACTAGATGCGGTGGTAGAGAATGATACCTTTCCTACCATCAAGACGGATGGGTTACATCGTTTGCAGCGGGATTGGGAAAAAAGGCATACAGTAACGATGCACACGTTCGGTGGAAACGTTCGCTGGGCACACCCGAATTATCATTTGGGTATTACGGCTGTTCATTATACGTTCGGCGGAAAGACCATGTATCCACAAGAACAATTGTATAATCATTTTGCTTTCCGTGGAGAAAAGAATGTCAACATGAGTGTGGATTATATGTGGAAAAACCGGTGGGGAAAACTATATGGCGAGACGGCTCTCTCAGCCAATAAAGCCATTGCAACGCTAAATGCCTTGCAACTGACGCCGGCTTCTTATTTCTCATTGCTGGTGTTGCATCGGTATTATGACCGCCGTTATCAGGCATTCTTCGGGAATGCGTTTGCACAGAATAGCACAGTGCAGAACGAACATGGAATTTATTTGGGTTGTCAATGGACACCTTTCGGGCATTGGAAACTGTCTTGGTATGCCGATTTCTATCGTTTTCCCTGGTTGAAATACCAGATCGATTTTCCTTCGACTGGAAAAGAATATATGTTTCAACTGGATTATACACCGAATCAACATTTCTCCTCTTATCTTCGTTATAAAGGAAAAGAGAAGGATGAAGAAAGCAGGCAACATCGGTTTCGTTGGCAAGCTACTTATTTATTGGGTGATTATTGGAAATTGCGTACGTCGGCAGATGGTATTGTCTCGGCAAATACGGAAGAATCCGATAAAGGATATATGATTTCCCAAAGTGTGGGTTGGAAACCGGTGAAATATCCGTTGCAACTGGATACTTATATCGCCTGGTTTTCAACCGACAATTATGTGACACGCATCAGTTCGTATGAGAAGAATATCCTGTATGCGTTTTACATGCCTTCGTTTTATGGAAAAGGACTTCGGGCAGCCGTCTCTTTCCGTTGGGATCTGAAAAGATGGTTTACGGTATCCGCCAAGTTTGCTCATACCTGGTACACAGACCGAGACAGGATAGGAACAGATACAGAAGAAATAGAAGGACAAGGCAAAACCGATTTGAACGTATTGCTTCGCTGGGAGTTCTGAAAAGGATTTTTCATCAGACAATGTTCAGAGGTTGTTATAAAGTGAAAAGAAGGTTTATTCGGGTGCATGTAATGTCTAATTTTTGTACATTTGCTCATGAACGAATGAAGAAACAAGAATTAATAATAATAAGTTATGGCAACGATTCTTTTTGACAAGATTGTTTATGGTCCGGTACATAGCCGCAGATTAGGTGTTTCTCTGGGCATCAACTTGTTTCCCAAAGATGGTAAGCTGTGTACGTTCAATTGTATTTATTGTGAATGTGGGTATAATGAAGATCATCGAACGCGTACACCACTGCCGAAACGGGAAGAAGTGAAAGAACAACTGACGAAGAAGCTGGATGATATGCGGGCAGAAGGACTTGTTCCGGACGTGATTACTTTTGCCGGCAACGGAGAACCAACTGTTCATCCGGATTTTGCCGGAATTATAGAAGATACGATCGCTATTCGCAACGAACATTGTCCGTCGGCCAAGATTGCTGTCTTGTCTAATTCAACCATGTTGGATAAGGAAGAAGTCTTTGAAGCCTTATGCAAGGTAGATGATAATATCATGAAACTGGATTCGGTCTTGGATAGTCGTATCCGACAAATAGATAATCCTAATAAACCGGGATTCTGTTTTGATAAGTTGTTGAAAAACCTTTGTCGCTTCCATGGAAAGGTTATCATTCAGACGATGTTTTTACGTGGCGAAAAAGATGGTGTGAAAGTGGATAACACAACCGAAGAAGAAATTACCGGTTGGTTGGATGCCTTGAAGAAAATTAATCCGAATCAGGTAATGATTTATACGATTGACCGGGAAACTCCGTTAAAGACATTGTACAAGGTTTCGAAAGAAGATTTGGATGCTATTGCCGAACGTGCCCGGGAAATGGGATTCCAGGTTTCGGTTTCTTATTGATCGGTTAACAGGAGAAATAGTTGACGGATAATTCAGAACTTATAAACTCAAGAACTTAAAACAACATATCGCAATGAAGAAGGACAAAGTTTTATGGGCAGATGATGAGATTGATTTGCTGAAGCCTCACATGATGTTTCTGCAGGAAAAAGGATATGAAGTGACGCCGGTAGTCAGTGGACAAGATGCTATCGACTGTTGTCGGGAGCAAAGTTTTGATATTATTTTCCTCGACGAGAATATGCCTGGTCTCACTGGCTTGGAAACTTTGTCACAAATCAAGGAAATAGCTCCGAATACGCCGGTGGTGATGGTGACGAAAAGCGAGGAAGAAAGCATTATGAACCAGGCCATCGGCAATAAGATTGCGGATTATCTGATCAAACCCGTCAATCCGAATCAGTTATTACTGTCGATCAAGAAGAATGTGCATAAGAATGTCATTATCTCGCAGACAACTACTGAAGGTTATCAACAGGAGTTTGCCAAGATTGGTATGCAGATCAATGATTCGTTGACGACCGACGACTGGATGGAAGTATATAAGAAGCTTATCTATTGGGAACTGGAACTGGAAAGCAGTCAAGTTACCATGAAAGATATGTTGTTGATGCAAAAGGAAGAAGCGAACAATGCTTTCGGTAAGTTTGTCAAACGGAACTATGAAGACTGGATAAACAATCCGGCCGAACGTCCGTTGATGAGTCCGGATTTATTCAAGAAGAAGATTTTCCCTTTGCTTGACGAAGGAGAGAAAGTATTCTTTATCTTGATTGATAACTTCCGGATGGACCAGTGGCGTGTGGTGAAAGATTTGCTGGCTGAATTCTATACCTTCGACGAGAGTTTGTATTACAGTATCTTGCCGACGGCGACCCAATATGCCCGGAATGCCATCTTTTCCGGATTAATGCCGGTACAGATCGAGAAGATGTTTCCGGATTTATGGGTGGACGAAGAAAGCGAAGAAGGCAAAAACTTGAATGAAGCACCTTTGATTCAGACACAGATTGACCGTTTCCGGAAGAAATATACGTTCTCTTATAATAAAGTTCACGATTCGCAGTACGGAGAAAAGCTGTTGGGTATGATTCCTTCGCTGTTGAAAAACCAGTTGAATGTAGTTGTATTGAACTTTGTAGATATGCTTTCTCATGCTCGAACGGAAAGCAAGATGATACGCGAGCTGGCTCAAAGTGAAGCAGCTTACCGGAGTTTAACACGTTCCTGGTTTCAACATTCTACGACTTTGGAATTGTTTAAGCGTATTGCCAAGTCAGGATATAAAGTGATTGTTACGACCGACCATGGAACAATCCGGGTAGATACACCGGTGAAAGTAATCGGAGACCGGAATACCAATACCAATTTGCGGTATAAGGTTGGAAAGAACCTGAATTATAATCCGAAGGAAGTCTTTGAGATTCGGGATCCGGAAAAGGTAGGTTTGCCTTCTCCGAACTTGAGCAGCAAATACATCTTTGCCCTGAATGAGAATTTCTTCGCTTATCCCAACAACTACAACTATTATGTGTCGTATTATAAGAATACGTTCCAGCATGGTGGTATTTCCATGGAAGAAATGCTCATTCCGTTTATTACGATGATGCCTAAGATTTGATGGAGGAAAGGAAATAAGTGTTGTTCCTTTTTATCTTTCTCTCTATATTTGCAGATAACAATAGTAAATGAGTATGAAAACGATTCAGATTACAAGTTTAGATACGATTCATGAAGCGGCAAAAGAGTTCATTGCCAATATGGACGACCGTACGGTTTTTGCCTTTCATGGGAAAATGGGAGCCGGAAAGACAACCTTTATCAAGGCTCTGTGTGAAGAATTGGGCGTTGAAGATGTCATCAACAGTCCGACTTTCGCCATCATCAACGAATATCGTTCGGAAACAACGGGCGAACTGATCTACCATTTCGATTTCTATCGTATAAATAAGTTGAGCGAAGCTGAAGATATCGGTACAGAAGATTATTTCTACAGTGGAGCGCTTTGCTTTATCGAATGGCCTGAAAAGGTAGAAGATCTGTTGCCGGGAGATGTAGTGGATGTAACCATTACAGAAAATCCGGATGGTTCACGAACGATAGAAGTAAATTGATTGAATACGAAATACAGATAATAAACTATGCAGCCGTCTGAATATTTCATCTTGGTTTTGTTTATCGTGTTGGGAGTTTTTTCCATCACAGCTTCGGTATTGAATTTGGATTGGTATTTCCAGACCGACGGAGCCAGGATATTTGTCAAACGGTTTGGTCGCAACGGCGCACGCATCTTTTATGTCCTTTTGGGAATTGGTTTGATAGCGTGCGGCGTTGTCGGCTTTATTTACTGGTGATCTTTCTCCAGTAGTTCTTTGATCCAGGGAATAATGTATTCCGACTTGAAATAATGATTTTCCGGCTGTACGTTGACCAGCTTGAAATATGTTTCTCCATCCAAACCTTCGGGTAAAGTCATCAGATTCTTTCTCTTTGTAGAATCTTGTAAAGCCTTATAATGATAAAATGTAAAGTTCTCCGGATGTCCGGCCAGTTCGTATGCCCGTTTGACTAGGTTTAAGTCACGATCCAATCCGCCTTCGGTACAAATCACCGGACGAGGTGCCAGGGCTGCTACCAGATCCGGAAAGTCGAAGTTGCAGAGGAAGGCAGGAATCAGGTGAGATATATCGTTGGGCCAGCCGCGTCGTCCTTTCTCGTCGGGCATCGTCAATACCAGATCCCGTTCGCGGGTACGACAAAGAAAGTCGTTATAGACGAAGGCGTAAATGGATTCATCCATATTTCCCAACGCCATCAACGGTTCTGTTCCGAAAGAAAAGCCACTGACGATCAAACGATCCTTCCGCATGAGAGGATGATGCTTCATCCAATTCAGGATATGTTGGTTGGTATAAGAAGAATATCCCAAGTAATTCCATCCTAATTCCAGTAACGAACGGGCAAATGTCTGGAAGTCGTATGCATACGATTTCGCTTCTGTTTCCAGATCTGCCAGCTCTCCACTTCCCGGATTATCTACGGCAACGGCAATCAGTCCTGCCTTGACATATTGATAAGCCATGGAGTTCTTACTTTCTTGGGTTGGTTTATCAGGAGCATACAGCTGTGGTTCGCCGGCCAGTTCTTCTTTCGTTCCACCCCAACCGGGAATACAAAGAACAGCCGGAGACGGATGCTTTTCGTCCAGATTGTCCGGTATCAGAACCAGAAAAGGTACAACACAAGCCGGCAATGGATAAGCTTCCCATTTTTCCAACCGGTAACCATCCCGTTGTTCGGTACGAATACAAACCGGATCGGGTAAGTTTTGTAATTGCGGATGTTTCATTAATCGTTCCATCTGCAAGCGAACATGTTTCTGCCAGGTTTTGAAGTCGGCAGCCTGCATCGAAGGCCGGAAACTGAAAGCCGGTTCAAGCTCTTTCATCAGGTGATGAGCAACAGCTCTCGAACTAACGAAACGTCCGTCGGTCCGATTCGTCTGAAAAGTAGCATGTTCTTCTGGTTCAAACGACTGAGCCTGTACTTTCATACTGAAAATACAGGCTACGATCAGTAATAACCATATCGGTTTCATAGCTTTTTATAAACTATGTTGAAACATCCATTTCAGATAATCCGGCTCAGCAAACGCATTGTCCCAACTGTTATGCTTGACTCCCGGATATTCTTTGTAGCGGACATCTGCATTAATCTTTTGAAGTGTAGCATAAGCATCTCTCGAAAACTGCGGATCTACTACATCATCGGCAGCTCCGTGGTAAATACTGAAACCCGTTTTCCCCTTGAAGTTTTCCAAACGTTTCAGGTTTATACCTCCACAAATCGGAGAAGCAGCAGCAAAGAAGTTGGGATAACGGCAAACAGCATCAAAAGTACCCATGCCACCCATTGATAATCCGGTAATATAGATGCGTTTGGTATCGACAATACCTTTATCTATATAACAGTCCAGCATTTCTTTTACGGCCTTCATCGCTTTTGTAGCCGGAGCTGAGTAAGGGAATTCTCTTTTCCCGTTATTCTGACTCGGATGTAGATACGGTGCCCATGTTTCTCCTTCCGGACATTGCGGAGCAATGATGATAGCGGGATAGTTGGATTGATTCTCATACGAAGCAAACATATCTCCGCCATGCAGTAATTGGGATTCGTTATCACTACCCTTTTCTCCTGCTCCATGCAGGAAAAGAATAATCGGATATTGCTTGTCCGGCGAATAGTTCAACGGATAAAGAATACGATAATTGAGTTTGTAGCCGTTTTGGGCTGTAAATTGTTTTTTCAGGAAACTTGTTTTGTCGCCTGCATACAGGCTGGTTGATAAAAATGTGAAGATCAATAAGATTAACCAATTTGTCCGTGTTTTCATACGATTTGATTTTAATGTTATTCCCAAAAGTACGAATTTATTTGATACCTCTTTCTATTTCAGGAACTGAATTATTGTTTGAAAAGGAGAGAAAAATAAACAGCATCTTCCTTTTCCTTTCTTTAAAATGTATAAGTAAATTCTTTAGTTCACGACGTGGTTTAAGTAGTTCACGACGTGAACTACTTAGTTCTCACCGTGGATTACTTAGTTCACGCCGTGAACTAAAGAATAGTTTGTGAGAATGACGAAAATTAGCCTCTGTATTTTCGGTTTTGATTCATCGGCTTTCAACCCATATCCAAGAGTTAAATTCATGGAGAAAATAAAAACGATGTAAATTATTGTTGGATTAATTTAATTCGCTGGAAAACCTTGGTATAGATGAGTCGATTCCTTTTATTTTTGCATGCTATAGTAGAGGATATAACCAATAATAAGAGAGATATGCAAACACAGTCTATCGGATATATGAATATACCTGTTCCGGCAGGAATTGATTTGAAGGAAGAAATCAATAAACTGAGAAAAGAGAAGAACGCCGTTATCCTGGCGCATTATTATCAGACAGCAGAG